>Ga0154020_10000203_pt1 | contig 69817 bp, 57 predicted proteins | sample Klosneuvirus_201_FD_109709 | JGI IMG/M metagenome (GOLD analysis project Ga0154020, IMG submission 109709) | Active sludge microbial communities from wastewater, Klosterneuburg, Austria - Klosneuvirus_20160825_MG | ecosystem: Engineered > WWTP > Aerobic digester > Activated sludge | place...
ATTGTATTTGGCGAGAACCGCCTTTCTGTTTTTTGTCAACTTTGCCATGATGCTTAATTATTTATCCCAAGGGGCATTTCCACTTACTGATACACCCATGCTGCGAGCTGTTCCTGCCACCATCTTCATGGCCGACTCTACTTTAAATGCATTTAAGTCAGGCATTTTAAGCTCAGCAATTTTCTTTATCTGATCCCAGGTTATAGAGCCCACCTTTGCGCGGTTAGGCTCTTTAGATCCTTTTTGAATTTTTATTGCCTCCATAATAAGAACAGCCGCTGGGGGAGTCTTTATTACAAAGTCAAAAGACTTATCATTATAAATGGTGATTAGCACTGGCAATACTTGCCCTTGCTTGTCCTGGCTTCTTGCATTAAACTGCTTGCAAAAATCCATGATATTCAAACCCTTCGAACCGAGGGCAGGGCCAATAGGAGGTGCCGGGTTGGCCTGACCACCTTTAACCTGCAACTTCAAATAACCGATTACTAACTTAGCCATTGTATTTAGTCTAACTTTTCTACTTGCATATAACTGAGCTCAACAGGGGTGTTTCTTCCAAAGATCTTCACCATTACATTAAGCTTCTTTTTGTCTTCAAAAATCTCTTCTACAGAACCTGTAAAACCGCTGAATGGTCCATCCATTACTTTTACAGATTCTCCTTTTATAAAAGGAGTTTCTAATTTCTCTTCAAACTGATCGATCTCATCTACCTTACCTAAAATCCGGTTTACTTCGGTTTGTCTTAAGGCAACTGGCTCTTTTGACGTAGCACTCGATCCATTTGTCCCCAAAAAGCCGATCACTCCGGGTATATTATTTACTGTGTGATACGCCTCTCCGTTAGATAAATCTGCGGAAACCAGAACATAGCCCGGAAAGAAATTTCTTTCTCTCACACGCTTTTTCCCATTGCGCATCTCATACACCTTCTCTGACGGGATCATCACTTGCGGAATAAACTCGACTAGTTTAGACCGTTCGATCTCAGTTTCCAGATAAGATTTTACTTTCTTTTCCTGGCCGCTGATTACGCGTAAAACATACCACTTTAGCTCTCCCATTCGAATTATAATTCTTTATAAAACCAAGCTAAAGCGTTCTTAAAACCTAAATCAACAAGCCCGATCATGATGGCAAATATCAAGGAAGCTACCAACACCAAAATTGCGCTGCTTTGCAACTCATTGAATTTAGGCCACGAAACCTTATTGCGGATTTCGTCAATGGACTCTAAAATATAGTTCTTAACCTTTTCCATCCATTTTAATAATTCTTTGCACGGGCGGAGAGACTCGAACTCCCAGCCAACGGTTTTGGAGACCGCTACTCTACCAATTGAGCTACGCCCGTTTACTGTTCGCTCCCTTCTAAGGTGTACCCGTACAACCCTCACTTTAAAAGGACTGCAAAGGTAGAATAAGAGCCAAAGAAAACAAAAGCGTTTCCAAGAAAAATCTCAGAAACGCTTTACATTGATTATCAGATAATTACCTACTTAGACTAAAGCCAGATAGGCAATTAAGGGTCTTAGTCAAGAATTTCAGTTACCTGACCTGATCCTACAGTACGACCACCCTCGCGGATAGCGAAACGAAGACCTTTCTCCATAGCGATCTTGTTGATCAACTCAACTTCGATCGATACGTTATCGCCAGGCATAACCATTTCTACACCGGCAGGAAGTTTACACTCACCTGTTACGTCTGTAGTACGGAAATAGAACTGAGGACGGTATTTGTTAAAGAATGGAGTATGACGACCACCTTCTTCTTTAGAAAGAACGTAAACTTCAGCCTTAAACTTAGCGTGCGGAGTTACTGAGTTTGGCTTACAGATAACCATACCACGGCAGATTTGCTCCTTTTCAATACCACGCAACAACAAGCCTACGTTGTCACCAGCTTCACCTCTATCAAGAATTTTGCGGAACATTTCAACTCCTGTGATAGTAGAAGTTAAGTTCTCAGCACCCATTCCAAGAATTTGAACTGGATCGCCAGTTTTGATAATACCACGCTCAATACGACCCGTAGCAACCGTTCCACGACCTGTAATCGAGAACACGTCTTCAACAGGCATCAAGAAATCCTTGTCAACCAAACGAACTGGAATTGGAATGTGATTATCAACAGCATCCATCAGTTCTTCCACTTTCTTAACCCACTTTTCTTCGCCATTTAAGGCGCCCAAAGCAGAACCTTGAATTACTGGCATTGTGTCGCCAGGGAAGCTATAGTAAGACATCAATTCACGAACTTCCATTTCAACAAGTTCTAACAATTCAGCATCGTCAACTAAGTCAACTTTGTTCATGAACACAACCAGGGCAGGCACACCCACCTGGCGAGCTAAAAGAATATGCTCACGAGTTTGTGGCATAGGGCCATCCGTAGCAGCAACTACTAGAATTGCTCCGTCCATTTGGGCAGCACCTGTCACCATGTTTTTTACATAGTCAGCGTGGCCTGGACAATCTACGTGTGCATAGTGTCTTTTTTCAGTTGCGTATTCAACGTGTGAGGTGTTGATAGTAATACCTCTTTCTTTTTCTTCAGGAGCATTGTCAATGGAAGAGAAATCTCTCATTGAAGCTAATCCTTTAGAAGCTAGAACTTTGGTAATTGCAGCGGTAAGAGTAGTCTTACCGTGGTCAACGTGACCAATGGTACCGATGTTAACGTGTGGTTTCGAGCGGTCAAATGTTTCCTTTGCCATATTTGAAAATCCCGGTTTAAAGTTTAAAGTGTATAATTAATTAAATAAGTTACTCATCTAAGCTTCTACGTTAAGAAGCAACACACCCTAAACATGTTAAGCCTTTCGGATAAGGGTAAATTCGTTAAAACTTCAATACTTTTAAGATGGTCGCTACGCATCAGTAATCAAAGTTTAACTAACTACAATATTTCAAAGTCTCCACTCTCGATCGTTATCGGAGTTTTTGAATAGTCTATATTTCAATCCACAACTTGTGTAGAGCTGTTGAAGGGAATTGAACCCTCGACCTCTTCCTTACCAAGGAAGTGCTCTACCCCTGAGCTACAACAGCAGCCTTTCGATTTACGAATTTTGATTTACGAAGTACGAATTGTGTTAAATCGCACATCTAAAATCTCAAATCGTAAATTTGAGCGAGCGGGAGACGAGGCTCGAACTCGCGACCTATAGCTTGGAAGGCTATCGCTCTACCAACTGAGCTACTCCCGCTTTTGATTTACAAATTTTGATTTACGAAGTACGATCGTTTAAATCGTAAATCTTCAATCACAAATCGTAAATCCCCATGTGGGGAGAACAGGATTCGAACCTGTGAAGACATAAGTCAACAGATTTACAGTCTGTCCTCGTTGGCCGCTTGAGTATCTCCCCCAACGATTTTTAATGTGTTTGAGAACGTTTTTGAAGGTCCTTTAAGAGCCCTCGTACCCTACCTGTTTAGCTTTCGCTAAAAAAATAGGAGTGCAAAATTATACGCTTTTTCGGTTTAGACAAACCCCAATGCCATTTTTAAATGCTAGAATGTGAAGAATCGGGGGTAGGAAGGCTACATAATTACAATCTCCTTAATAACATCAGATCCAAACTCCTTCTGAAAAACTTCTATTATCTTGCTTTTATGTATTGAAAGGTCATTTTTCATGGCCGGGCTATCTAATTCTACAAAAAGAACCTGGTTACGCATATAGAGCTTTTTAGTTCGCTTAGCTACGGGTTTACCCACCATCCGCTCCCACGAACTTATCAGATTCGCCTCATCAAAACGGGATTTTATATGATATCTATTAAGCAACTGCTGGATGGCTTGCCCAATATGCTGTGTATTTCCTTCTTCGTTTACGTTTTTAGCCATTCTTGCCGGAAGGTACCACTTTCTATAATAAACAGTTGCGCTTGCAAACCGGCATCCGTTAGAATCTGCTGACTTCTTCCTTGCCGGGCATCGGTGATAAAGAGTTGACCAAATAGGCCTTGATTTACCAGTTTTAATAGTTGTTGAATTCTCAGATCGTCCAGCTTATCAAAGATATCATCTAACAATAAAAGTGGCTTGACTTGTTTTTCCGAGGCAAGTATTTGAAACTCCGCTAGCTTTAGCCCGATTAGAAAGGACTTTTGTTGCCCCTGCGACCCTACCCTTTTTAATTCTAACCCATTTAAAGTGAACAGAAAATCATCGCGGTGCACCCCGCTGGTTGTTCGTTGCAGCAAGAGATCCCGCTGAAAATTCTTTTTTAACAACAGCTCAAAATCAACTTCACTAAGATCAGACCTGTACGTTATGTCAACTTTTTCAGAGGGTTCGCAAACCAGAAAATCGTAGTGCTTATTAAATATTGGTTTGAATTTTTCAATAAACGCCACTCTTGTTTTGTGGATATAGTTGCCAGCCAGTGCCAGCTTTGAGTCGTAACTGGCAATAAGATCAACATCAACCTTTCCCCTTTCAGAAAAAGTTCGCAATAAACTATTTCGCTGCTTCAGGTGATGATTATATTGGATTAAACTATCAAGATAAATCCGATCCAATTGACTAATCAGCGAATCAAAAAATTTTCTTCTTAGCTCCGATCCATCCCAAATCAATTCAATATCCTGCGGAGCTATCAATACAACTGGGTAGTTGCCAACATGATCTGAAAACTTACTTATCGCCTGATCCTCTTCAAGCACATTCTTTTTCTCGCCTTGGCGGATGGAGCAAATCACCTCCCTTTGTTTGTGCCTGATCTCAAAAGTTCCTTTTATAAGAAACCCCGTTTGATCAAGCCGTACGTTTTGCTGGTCGTAAGGATTGAATGCGCTCTTGGTAAAAGAGAGGTAGTAGATAGCATCGAGTAAATTCGTTTTACCACTACCATTCTTCCCTAAAAAGCAATTGATTTTTTCTTCAAAATTTAGATTCACCTCTGCGTGATTCTTGAAATTGTATAGACGCAGTTTTTGAAGAAACACAGTTTATCAGGATAATTATCTCAATTAAGGCGCATCCCTGTTTGGTGATTGGGAAAGGGTGCGTATTTTCGCAACTCACATTTTCATCAAAATTAGCAATTATGGCAACTACCGCCCAAGCTAAAGGCAGCGCGTCTAAAAAAGAAAAGAAGGCTTACTCTAAAGAAACCTATATGTTTTGGTTTGAGAGCATGCTTCTGATGCGGAAATTTGAAGAGAAAGCAGGCCAGTTATATGGCATGCAGAAAATCCGCGGATTTTGTCATTTGTACATTGGCCAGGAAGCCTGTGCTGCCGGTGCGGTGAGCGCCTTGCAAAAAGGCGATAAATATATAACAGCCTATCGCGACCACGCGCATCCATTAGCGTTGGGTACAAGCCCGAATGCGATCATGGCAGAATTGTACGGCAAGGAAACCGGAGTATCGAAGGGCAAAGGTGGTTCGATGCATATCTTTGATAAAGAGCATAATTTTTTTGGTGGTCATGGTATTGTCGGTGCGCAGATTCCGCTTGGTGCGGGCATTGGCTTTGCCGAAAAGTTTAACAAAACCGGCAAACTTTGTATCTGCTATATGGGCGATGGTGCCGTGCGTCAGGGTGCATTCCATGAAGCGCTAAACCTGGCAATGCTCTGGAAGATTCCAGTAATTTTTGTTATCGAAAATAATGGTTATGCCATGGGTACTTCGGTGCAGCGTACATCCAATGTGCATGAATTATATACGCTGGGCGAATCGTACGATATTCCATCAGAGCCTGTTGATGCAATGAATGTAGAAGCCGTTCATGATTCTGTTGAAAGAGCAGCTGAACGGGCCAGGGCCGGTGAAGGACCTACCTTGTTAGAATTTAGAACGTATCGGTATAAAGGACACTCCATGTCTGATCCGCAAAAATATCGTTCAAAAGAGGAAGTGGAAGAATACAAACAGCGCGACCCGATTGAACAGGTGCGCCACACCATTCTGGATAAAAAAATCGCAACCGAAAAAGACCTGGCCGCTATTGAAGCAAAAGTAAATGCGCAGGTTGAAGAAAGTGTGAAGTTTGCCGAAGAATCAAACTTCCCCGATCCATCGGAAGCCCTTAAAGACATTTATGCGGAGCCCGATTATCCATTTATTATGGATTGATCTCCCTTTTGTTTAATAAGTTCGAATTCTTAGTTTTGCGTCCCGTTCTGAAAACAACCGAACGGGACTTTTATTTACAAGAAACATGGCAAAGAAGGAAGAAAACACGGATTTGTTAGAGAATCCAGAAGTCATTAAGGAGAAATTAGTAAGCGTAGAGGACTGGTTTGAACATAACCCAAAGACTGCCATTGGTATTGCTGCGGGCATCATGCTTTTAATCGGGGCTTTCTTTGGCTACCGTTATTATATGGGCAATCAGGATGGGCTTGCGCAGAAAGAAATGTTTCAGGCCGTTCGTTATTTCGAGGCCGATAGTTTGAACCTTGCCCTTAACGGGGATGGCAATAATCTTGGATTTCTTCAGATCATTGAAGATTATGGAATGACTGATGCAGGTAACCTTGCCAATTTTTATACTGGAGCTATTTACTTAAAGCAAGGAAAATTTCCGTTAGCCGTTTTTCATCTGGAAGATTTTAGCGCCAGCGATTTGTTGGTACAAGCCCGTGCTTATAGCCTGATGGGCGATGCTTACATGGAACAAAAAGATTTTGATAACGCTGCTACCTATTACTCAAAGGCCGCAGCTTATAAGCCCAATAAAGAATTTACTCCAATCTATTTGATGAAAGCGGCATTGGCTTATGAGAAGTTGAATGAAAATGAAAAGGCGAAGGCTGCCTATCAAACTATTATAGATGAGTATTGGGAGTCGAGCGAATTACAAAACGCCAGAAAGTTTAAGGCACGTTTGGAGGCTAACTCTTAAGTTCAATCTTATTACATTTGAAGGGATAGACATCTATCCCTTTTTTATTACCCAAAATTTATGGCCGGAATCTTAAAATCAGCGACAGGAAAAAGTAAAATCAATCTTGCAAAGAAGAAGTTTGCGATTGTAGTCGCTGAATGGAACGAAGATATTACTGAATCTCTTTATCAGGGCGCATATGATGGACTTATCCAATTAGGTGTTAAGAAATCTAACATCGTTCGTAAGAATGTACCGGGCACGTTTGAACTTACCCTAGGTGCATTGTGGATGGCAGAGAAAAAAGAAATTGATGCCGTGATTTGCTTGGGCTGTGTTATTCAAGGTGACACCCCACACTTCGATTACATTTGTCAAAGTGTAAGCCATGGCATTACCGAAGTGAATATCAAAACAAAAAAGCCTGTGATCTTTGGTGTGTTGACTACACTTAATAAAAAGCAAGCACTAGAACGGGCTGGTGGCAAACTTGGAAATAAAGGCGAAGAGGCTGCGGTAACTGCGGTGAGGATGTTGGAAATAAAACCTTAAAGCATAAAAAAGGCTGAGAAAAATTCCCAGCCTTTCAACTTTAAGTCTTAGTCTGATTACATATTCTTCACAATCTCTTTACCAAACTCAGAGCACTTCAGCAACGTAGCACCTTCCATCTGACGGTGGAAGTCATACGTTACGCGCTTCGTAGCAATTGCTTTTTCAAGTCCTTTGCTGATTAAGTCAGCAGCTTCCTGCCAGCCCATATATTCAAGCATCATTACACCCGAAAGAATTACCGAACCCGGATTTACTTTATCTTGTCCTGCATACTTCGGTGCGGTACCATGAGTAGCTTCAAAGATTGCATGACCTGTGATGTAATTAATGTTTGCTCCCGGTGCAATACCGATACCACCTACTTGTGCAGCGAGGGCATCACTTACATAATCACCATTTAAATTAAGGGTAGCAATAACATCAAAATCTTCAGGGCGTGTTAATACCTGTTGCAAGGTAATATCTGCAATGGAATCTTTGATTAAAATTTTACCCGATGCAAGCGCAGCCTTTTGCTCTGCATTGGCTTCTGCTTCGCCTTTATCTTTCTTGGTCTTTTCCCATTGGTTCCAGGTATACACCTTATCCCCAAAATATTCCTTGGCCACTGAATAACCCCAATCGCGGAACGCCCCTTCGGTAAACTTCATGATATTACCTTTGTGCACTAGGGTTACTGACTTTTTATTATGTTTGACGGCATAGGCAATTGCGCTGTGAATCAAACGCACACTACCACTATAACTCACTGGCTTAATACCAATACCTACCTGAACATCATTATTCATGTTTGGTGCGCCCACCATTTTCCAAAATGATTCTGATTTTTCTACAGTGTTGAATCTAATCTTGTTGAACTCTTTAGGAAACTCCTTCGCTAAAAAGTCAAGTACTTTTTGAGACTCTGGTGTTCCTGCCGCAAATTCAATTCCCGCATAAATATCTTCCGTATTTTCGCGGAAGAGAACCATATTCACTGCTCCCGGATTTTTTACGGGTGAAGGCACGCCTTCATACCATCGTACCGGACGAAGACAAACATATAAATCCAAAATCTGACGCAGGGCAACATTTAGGGAACGAATACCACCCCCCACAGGTGTAGTTAGCGGGCCTTTAATCCCTACCAAATATTCACGAAAAGCATCCAGTGTTTCATCAGGAAGCCAATTGCCATTTTGCTTAAACGACTTCTCTCCGGCCATTACTTCCTTCCAGTTTATCTTTCTTTTTCCGCCATAGGCTTTTGATACCGCAGAATCAAATACAAGTTGCGAAGCACTCCAAATATCCGGACCCGTTCCATCGCCTTCAATAAAAGGAATTGTAGGGTTTTCGGGGACGGTTAGTTTTCCGTTGCTGATCGTAATTTTCTGGTCACTCATTTTCGTATGATTAAATTGAATTCACTGATAATTGGGGCGAAATTAGAAATTATCGAGGTATTTAACTATCGTTCAATACTTCTCTTCCTGATTGGGGAAATCGCGGGCTTTTACATCTTTTACATAGTTGCCAATGGCACCCGTAATCACTGTATTTAAGTCCGCATACCTGCGTAAAAAGCGCGGCTTGAAGTCTTTTGTGATGCCCAGCATATCCTGCATCACAAGCACTTGCCCATCTACATCGGGACCGGCACCAATACCGATTACAGGAATCTGCAAACTGGCAGAGACCTTCTTAGCCAACGTGGCCGGAATCTTCTCCAACACGATTGCAAAGCAGCCACACTCCTGAAGCAAGAGTGCATCTTCCAATAATTTATTTGTTTCCACTTCTTCTTTGGCACGCACCGTATACGTTCCAAACTTATAAATTGACTGGGGTGTTAAACCCAAGTGTCCCATCACGGGAACTCCGGCACTTAAAATCCTTAATACTGAATCCTTTATTTCACTTCCCCCTTCCATCTTAACAGCGTGCCCGCCACTCTCTTTCATAATACGAATGGATGAACGCAACGCTTCGCCTGAACTTCCCTGATAATAGCCAAAAGGGATATCCACCACCACCAAAGCACGCTTCACCGCTTTTACAACAGACGAGGCATGATAAATCATTTGATCGAGCGTAATTGGTAAAGTAGTTTCATTACCAGCCATCACATTCGAAGCAGAATCACCAACCAGAATAACATCAATGCCGGCACCATCAATAATTCGCGCCATACTATAATCATACGCGGTGAGCATGGCAATTTTTTCGCCCCGGTTCTTCATTTCCTGAAGTTGGTGCGTGGTTATTTTTTTTACATTCGAGGCTTTATGAACTGACAAAGGTTATACGTTTAAGAAGGTCAAAGAAGGTATACAGCAGATTTTTTTCCCAGAATCACTTCCACGTGGTCGTTGAGAATTGTTGTTAGCTCGTATCCGGTATAGGTTGGTGTAATGGGAAACAACGTATTACTTCTGTTTACCAATACTGCGACTTCAATTTTTTTTATTTCCGTTGTTAAAAAAGGTTTCATGCCATAGGCTAATGTCCGACCGGAATTTAGCACATCATCCACCAGTACAATGCATTTCTTTTTTAAGTCCTTCGGATCTACATCTAATGTAACATCTGCTTGCCGCGGAGCCAATTTATCCAAAGTAACTTTTACAATGGATAACTCGAGGTCAGAAATAGCTGACAACTCAGTCGCCAAAAGCTTTGCAAATGAATAGCCCTGTCCATCTATTCCGGCTAGCACCAAATTTTTTTCTTTAAAGTTATTTTCAAAAATTTCATACGCTATTCGCCTGATTTTTTGATCGACTTGTGCCGAATTTAAGATAAGGGTTTTTTCAGAAGTCTCGCTCATGGTAACGGAACGGATTTACTGTCTTTGAACGTTGAAAGAATGATCGTGGATTGCATATTATCGACTACCTCGATGGTCGTAACTTTCTCGAGCATCAGATTTTGGTAAGACGGAATATCGGGCGCTACAATTTTCAAGATAAAATCGGCCTGGCCGGTTACGTGATGGCACTCCACTACTTCTTCAATCGTTTGGATGGCACTAACAAACTTGGCAATGTTTTCTTTATTATGACCTTTTAACGAAACCATAACGAATGTGGATACCCCTAAACCCACGGCAGCCATATCCACTACAGCATGATAACTTTTTATTATACCCGAGTTTTCAAGTTTCTTTACACGTTCCAGCGTTGGCGCTGGCGACAATCCAATTTCCTGTGATAACTGCGCGTTGGTAATATTTGAATCTGCCTGAAGGATTTCTAAAATCTTTCGGTCGGTAGGGTCTAGTTTGTGCTTCATTAAAAGAGAGTGAATTTTTAGTTGACGTTCTAAGTAAAATTAGAATAAAATTCCGTGTTGGCGCTATCCGTCAATGTAAAATTGAGCAGTTTACTCAATTACCTTACTATAGAAAATCTAATACTGGATGTTTGATTACCGGTTGTGTATGTTGCAAAATAAATTCCCTCCGCGAGGTTGCTTACATAAAGTTCAACCTGATTTAAGCCGGGCGATAAACCTGTATATGTTTTTGAAAACACCGGCTGACCGAGCGAGTTATAAACAATAACATCAAGGGATTCCAAATTGGTATTAACCCATTCAAGATAAACGATATCGTTGGCCGGGTTCGGATAAGGTTGAATAAAGACAGGCTCATTTACAAAACTGATACATGTTTGATTATCAAATTGGTCTATATCTCCATTCACGATAGCCTCGGCACAGACGTACAGTAAATTAGTCGGCAGAATTGACGTTGATAAGGTTCTTGTTATTGATTGGCCGGGAAAGATGGAAGCAGATAGTTTCTCCTTTACCTGTGCGTTCCCTGAAAGATCAAGATACACATCCGGATTCTGAATGGTGAGATTGCTTTTGTTTTTAATTGTAACGTTTGCCCGAAGTGATCCATCACCATTATTGAATAGAGTGAGTTCCGTTAGCGCTACATTGATCTGGGGAATAACTACCTGAACTATTTTTTGCGCTGTATCTGTACACCCGCTCGTATTGCTCACAATCAAATCAACGGGATATTCGCCAAAGGCGGTATAGGTAAAAGAAGGTGAAAAGAGTGTACTGGTTGAATTGCTGACATCGTTAAACTTCCATAAGAAAGAAGAAGCACCCACCGAGGTATTTGTAAATCCCACAGGTAAAGGTGCAGCCCCAGCTTCCGGAGACATGGAGAATTGCGCTACCGGAGGAGAAACTACATTTATTGATTTTGCAGTTGAGTAAACACAGCCTGATTGGCGGGTAGAGTATAATCGTACAGTATAGTTGCCCGTGTTTTGAAAAACATGTTGTACAGGTGAACCCACGGCCTGTTGTCCACCAAAATCCCAACGCCACGCGGTAGAAGGATCAAGTCCGGCTGCCGTGGTTTCCTGAAAAATAGAAGGCTTCGTTGCACAGGTACTTTGCGCTGTAAAGTCAACATTTACAGGATTCGGAATCGAAAGCGTTTTCGATACTTGGCTGACACAATTATTATTCCCGGTAACGGCAAGAGTAACCGATTGATCACCTGCATTATTAAAATTGTGTATCGGATTTTTACTTGTATAGGTATTGTTTTGCATTGACCAAAGCCATGCTTTAACATTTGAATCTGACGCATCATAAAACTGAGTACCCTGATTTAAGCAAGAAGCATCATGGGTAAAGTCCACCAGAGGCGCTGGTGATATGGTAACAGTTTTTTGAACCGTATTACTGCATCCAAAATTATTTGAAGTTTTCAGCGACACCTGATAATCTCCTGCAAGGTCATAAACATAGGTTGGATTTTTCTGGGGCGAAGTCCCGTTAGCGGCATCCCCAAAATTCCAGATCCAGTTTGTAATGTTGCTGTCAGTAAGAAGTGGCGTTAAATCATTGAATTGACTGGCTGATCCTGTACAGGAAAAAGGTGGGAGGTCGATGGAGAAATTGGTTTGGGGTTTGGAGTAGATGGTAATCGATTTTGCTTTTGAATTTTCGCAACCAACAGCATTCGTTGCTGTGAGTACAACATCAAAATTTCCGTGAGACATAAATGTATTTGTCGGATTTAAAGCTGAAGACTGATTACCATCTCCAAAGTCCCAAGTATAACCTGTGATTGATCCGCTTGAAGTATTAGTAAAGTTTACAGGAGCCTCCTGGCAACCATTAACTGCATTAAAATCAACCATTGGTCCTTGAACCACCGTGCTTACATTTTGAATACTTTCACTTTCGCACCCAGGAATTGAGGACTTCAATTTTATTTGCTGAGCTGCTGTGGTTGAAAATTGAGTTAGCAGATCTTTTGTTGTTGAGATTACATTTCCATTTAAGCTCCACTCCCAAGTGGGATTTGACGCCACATCAAAGGATGAAGTATTTGTAAACGTGTATTCCTGATTGGTGCAAAAAGGATTTGCTGATGGCAAAGAAAAATTAGACACAGGTTGATTATAGGTTGTGATTTGTGATTGCACACTATTAGTACAACCATTAGATGAGGTTACTTGAAGTGTGATTGGATAAACCCCTGCTGAAGCATAATTGTGCGATGGGTTTGATAGCATGGAGGTAGACGCATCGCCAAAGTGCCAGTCGTAATCAATAATGTCATTAGAAGAATTTACTACGTTAAATAAAATCGAATGGCCCGCACAAATATTTCCATCCGTGCCAATGGCAATATCGGGGGCAAAGGAATCAGTAATTGAAATATCCGCTGAGGCTATGGAACTAATATTTTGTTTACGGGCTGTTAACTCAACTCTTTTAATTCCCGCGGCTGTAAAAAATATTTCGGTTGGTGTTTCAAGTTCACTATAACTTAAACTGGCATCACAGAGGGCCTCAAAACCTATTAGTTTAAATTTATTATCTACCAGGCCAACACCTGTTATTAAACCTAAACCTTCATTCTTGATGCTTTCAATGCCAAGTAAAACAGGCAACTCACTATGGTTAATTTCACTGGGGGAATTCGCTGGATTGAGATCATGGAAATTAATAATCTTAATTGGGATTGACTCGTTGCTAACAATAGCAAAGTAGGCATCGGCCTCCTGAGTTAATTTGACTTTGTACGGATTATTTACACCACTAAATGAATAATTACCTTCAACAACAGGATTTGAAAGGATATCTGTACCAAAGTTTAATTGAACGATTTCGCTGTTGCCCCGGGAAGCTACCAAGCCTATCCAATTGGATTTTTTGTTTACAATATCCAGCCCTATAGGTAAATTAAATCCCGAGATAACTCCCGAATCAAAAATATGGGATGCATCAATCAAGTTATCAAATGAATTTCTATAATTCACAGCCACCAACGAGTTGCCGTTATAATTTGATAAGAGCAAAATCAAGTCTGTATTCTGCTTAACAATTTTCAAATCCCTGAACCGAGTTGAAAATCCATAGTTTCCTACGTTTGTTGCTGTGGGTATATTCTGCAAGGAAGCACCAAAATCTAATCTAATTATTCCTTGAGCTGCCGAGCTAAATTCAAGTGAGCCAACAAATCCATACCAATTACCATTGGCTTCCACGACATCAATTCCCTCGGGCAAATACAATTTAGCTCCCGGATTGCCTAAGTCAAACAAGGTGGGAGAATTCGATGGGCTGTCTCCAAATTCAAGTCTGAATAGTTTGTTATTATTCAAACTCGTGACGAATCCAAACCATTCCCCATTGCTTTGAATCAACTTATAGCCATTTCCAGCGCTAAGGCCAGAAATCGTTGCAGCATCTACACTGGATTTAAGAGTGTAAAAATCATTCAAACAAAAATCCCAGGCATACGAGTCTGCATTTGTTGAATTATTTAGAAAGGAGATTTTCTCTTGCTTGCAGGCTATTACCGGTGCGCTAAAGTCAGCCACTGGATTTTGGCTCAAGGTTTTATACCCAACAAGCACTAACCATATTAATAAAAAGTACTTCACACCTGGTCGATAACTATCTTTATACTCAAAATGTACACTAGGTAAAAGCTACTTGGTTAAAGTCGCTAATTATTTTCTGATACGCCTCTTCCATTAACCCTGCTCGTCTATATTTCTCTGCAATTAAAAATATTTTACCAGCCTCTTGCGCACGTCCTCGCGCCAATATGTCCGAGATTTCCTTAAAGCCTTTCATCGGATTCTCCTTTTCAAAAATAATCCCCCCACCTTCATTCTTTATTATATCGGAATCATCACCTATGCCTGCCTCAAGCAAAACAGGCAATCCATTTGCCCAATATTCTCCGTTCTTAACCGGACAGCAATAAATCCTTGACGGTGCAGGCTTGATGGTTGCAAAAGCAAAATCTGCGGCACTCAAATAATTAGGAACCTCTGAATGCGGAACATTGCCAACAAACACATGTTGTATATCCAGGTTTCGTGAAATGAGATTCGACTGTATGTAACCCGAATCCTGTGGTGAAAGAACAATTATTCTAAAATGAACGCCAAAGAATTGAAAGGCGGCTGCGAATAGATCAAATGCTTCTTGTTCATAATATATGCCGCCAAATTTCCCAACATAAATACCTACGATTGCATTTTCAGGGAATCCCAAATCCATACGCTTACGAATTCTTTCCGTTTGATTGAATTGAAATACTTCGGTTTGCACCGTATTAGGCAACATGAAAATTCTGCTTTGAGAAACGCCTTCTTCCAACAGTCGTCTTGAGAACTGATTCGAAACTGTTTGAAGCATCCACGCATTCTTCTTTTGCATTTTCTCAAAATATTTAAGTATCCAATACCTTGGATCCCACCTTCTCCAAACTCCCGACTCCACCATGTACTCGGCATGCGGCTCAAAGCACTCAACCATAAACGGGACTCTGGTAGTGCGCCAAATTAAATAAGCTGCGCCTCCCGCCAAGGGAGAATTAGCAATGATTAGATTTATTTTATATTCACCCACCAACTTTTTAATGAATGAGGGCCATTCAATAAAGTCTGCAAATTTTGTCAAAAATATATTTCGTTTTGGATCAGAACGAAATTGCACATAATGTACGTTGGGCAGTTGATCTACACCAATACTTGATTGCCCGCGTTCGAAAGAGCAAAAAACGACTCTGTTCACTTCATGAATAGCAGAGAGTGTTTTTAAACGGGGAACAATTACAGCTGTTGTAAGTGGGTCGGCTGCGGGCCAGTAGCCAAGGTAAAGAATATTCATAATTCCTTTAGGAAGGTAGCAATTCGTTCGGAGGTCTTGCCATCGCCATACGGATTATTAGAAAAGGCCATCTTTTTGTAAATCTCCTTATCCTTAACAATCTGAACAGTATTCTTTACAATTGTATCGGTATCTGTGCCAACAAGAATCGCTGTCCCCGCATTGATTCCCTCCATTCGCTCTGTTACATCACGCAAAACCAAAACTGGCTTATGTAAGGAAGGTGCTTCTTCTTGAATTCCACCTGAATCAGTGAGTACAAGTTCAGATTTATCTATAAACCACAAAAGATGCGGATAAGATAAAGGGTCAGTTAAATAAATTCTTGGATGAATCAGATAGCGTTGAGCAGTACTCTTGATATTTGGATTCAAATGAACAGGATAAACGATAATAAAATCAGGCAATAACTCAACAATCTCCAGCAGAGCTTTGCAGATATTAATGAATGGTTCTCCAAAACTCTCACGCCTATGGCAGGTTACCAAAATAATTTTCTTATCAAAATCTATGTTGTTAAAAACATTCCGATACTCTTCATTTGATTCTTTAACAATTTTGATTCCCCTTAACACTGAGTCAACAACAGAATTTCCAACATTAAACACATTTTTAGAAATGCCTTCTTGTTGCAAATTGATCACCGCACCATCGGTTGGGCAAAAGTGACAAGTTGCCATTTTGGAAATCACAGATCGGTTCATCTCTTCCGGAAATGGACTATACATCTCCTTACTCCGTAAACCGGCTTCAACATGGGCAATCTTTATTTTCTGATAAAATCCCGCCAAGGTAGCTGCCATAGCCGTAGTTGTATCCCCTTGAACAACGATCCAATCTGGTTTCTCTAGCACTAATATGTCAGTCAGTTGGAGCAGGATTTTAGCCGTTAGGGATGAAAGGCTTTGATTAGGCTCCATAACCTGCAGATCAAAATCAGACTTTATCCTAAAAAAATCAAATACTTGCTGAAGCATTTCCTTATGTTGCGAAGTAGCACACACACGTACCTGGTATTCCCTTTTGGCACGCAACGCTACAATGATGGGCGCCATTTTTATTGCCTCCGGTCGCGTCCCCACCACTACAAATACTTTTATCATCGATAACTCCATTATCTTGCAAAGATAAACGGGAATAAGACACTACTATAAGATGAATTCATTAATTAAAAAAATAGTCAAACGCTTCAAGCGAAAATTCTCGTCCACGGAATACTGGGAGCAACGATATCAATCGGGAGGAAACTCGGGAAGTGGGTCATATAATCACCTGGCCGATTTTAAAGCTAATTTTATCAATGATTTTATCACAAAATATAACGTCCACTCAGCGGTTGAGTTTGGATGCGGAGACGGAAATCAGTTGTCCCTTATTAAATACCCAAAATACCATGGATTAGATGTATCACAGACCTCCATTAAAATTTGCCAACATAAATTCAATCATGATTCAACAAAAAGTTTTCAGGTATATAATCCATATGCTTTCAAAATAGAAGGTAAGGGCAAACATGACCTTTCACTATCATTAGATGTTATCTATCATCTGGTAGAAACAGAATTGTTCAATCTGCATATGATTCACCTTTTTCAATCAGCTTCTCGATTTGTAATCATTTACTCTACCAATTTTGATGAAAGTCAGATCAACCATGAAAGAAATCATCACTTTACCAAGTGGGTTGAGGAGAATGAACAGCAATGGGAATTAGTCTCAATAAAAGAAAACCCCTATAAAAATGAATCGGATCTTGAAAGGAAATCGTTGAGTGATTTTTTTGTTTACCAAAGAAAGATGAGTTAGGATCGTACCACACCTGAAATTAATTGCGCTAATTTTTCCGCATTCTGCTGAGCACTAAATCGCTCAGGTAAATTGTTAACCTGAAAATATTCCCCATCCGTCTTCAACTCTTCGACACTCCTCAATAAGAATTGAACCATCGCTTCTATGTCTGTGTGCTCAAATGCCGCATGCGGGTAACCGACTAACACATCGCGTGTTGCACTATTTTGGGGAGTAACCGCCCAGATTTTTCGCTTGGATAAAAAATAGTCCAATACTTTCGATGGAAAATAAATCGCATCCGTGGGCTTTGTAGGATTATCAACTACCAGCAATAAACGCGCAGTCTGGCACAATTCCTTTGCATCCGCATAGCTCAGGAGTCCTACATGTTTTATTCCCGCTAAATCCTTTCCGAAAAACTGTTTGTTCTTTCTGTCTACATCGCCCGCAAATATAAATTCTATTTTTTCATGATATGCAGGTAAACGTCTACGCAATAAATTCAAAACCTCTTCCAGGAAAAAAACACTCCGCTTGCCCCCCAAACCTCCTGTATATACAATCCGCAATTTTTTATCCATAGGCTTGGGATGCGAGGTAATTTCTTGAGGGTCATAAACATTTGGGAAAACGTGAAATTTATTGGCTTCTTTAGGATATTGAAGCTGGTAAAGCGCTTTTGTCTGTTCTGTTGTAAAAGTTATTACGTCAGCCTCAGCAATTATTGATTGCTCTGTTGCCAAATAGTGAATACGATCTTTTTCTGAAAACTCATGCAAGGGTGACAATGCCCACGGATCACTCAAATGCATAATCCATGGGCATTTGTAATGCCTCTTTAACTTTCTTGCCATAAAAGCAGAGCTCATAGGGTTTGATCGAGAGTAAATTACATCTGGTTTATATTTTAATCTTTGAACAACTCTTTTCCATTGCCAATGAAAGTTCATCTTGCTGTCTGGAAATAGAAATTTTCCTAATCCTATCTTCCTCAAAAAATAATTAAGATACCTGTTTTCGATAATTGAAATCTCCATGAAATCTTTTGAATCCGTCCCATATTTTTGCAAAGAAGTGTCTTCCGGCATATAAAGGGTAGGCCGCTTACTAGTTACAACAGTAACATTAAACTGTTTGGTCTGGTTTAAATAATAAAAATACCGAGCAGTCTGAATGCACTCCGGATCGTTTTTGGGAGGAAAGGCAATACTGACAAAAAGAAGATTCTTCACGCCCAAAACTGCAAACATTTTTTTGATTTACATTGGTCCTTAATACGGTTTTGGTTTTGTTGCACCTACTTTTGAAGGAGTAAGTCAAATAAAGAAATTTCATGAAGTTTGTTGGTAAGCGTATGTTGATAATCTCTCCGGAAAGATGGGGCATCAACCGAATCTCAAAACATCATTATGCCATCGCCTTGGCACAAAGAGGAAATCAGGTATATTTTTTAAATCCACCAAGTCAAGGATTAAAACAAGCTTCCCTTAGTCAAACAGAAATAGCTGGATTATTCCAGATCGACTATACCCCTGTACTAAAAGGACTAAATAAGGTGCTTACGCTATCTGAGTGGTTGTTCGCTTTGCTAAATAGTTTTGACATTAGAAAAATCCAGAAAATATTACCTGACCAACCCGATGTAGTATGGAGCTTTGATCCCTTTCGATTTCAAAATCTAAAACAATTTAATACTCAAATATCAATTTTTCATCCAGTTGATTATCATCCAGGTACCATCGATTTGAAAGTGGCAAAAACTGCAGATATAATCCTTTCCGTCTCATCCGTTATATTAGATAAATATCGATCTGTAAACAAACCTCTATTCTTTATCAACCATGGTGTAAGCTCCGTATTTCTTGACCAGAAAAAAGTTTCAGAAAAAATAGATTCAAAAATTCGATGTGGATATGTTGGCAATCTACTCTCGTTTGCAATCGACTGGACGAACCTACTGCAAATCGTTCGCGAAAACGATCAGGTAGAATTTCATTTTATTGGTCCCCATTCAAAAAACAATTTGGGCAATGTGGTAGGGACAGATGTATATATCAATCAATTAAAAATGTGTAAAAATGTAATTCTACACGGGGCCCTTCCACCTGAAGATGTTTCACTTAAAATTCAGTCGTATGACCTTTTCCTAATCTGTTATAATGCTGAAGCCTACGAAAAGATAGTTTCAAACTCTCATAAAATTTTAGAGTATCTCAGTACCGGAAAGGTGGTGGTCGCTTCCCGCACTACGACTTATGACCAATCGACAGAAGGTGTGATAGAAATGGTTCGCTATAGCATTGAATTACATAAAAGATTCAACGAAGTAGTCAATAGTATTTCTACTCATAATGCAGCGGAAGAACAAAGAAAGAGAATCGAGTTTTCGAAGCTTAACAGTTACGAAAATCATCTCATAGAGATAGAGGATATTATTTCGAAACATATTAATAAAACCCTTTAGCTCAGAATTCCTTTAAGTTCCGAACGACCTGGATAGCTAATCAACACCGCTTTATGAGGGCCCTTAAATACAAATAGACTACCCGCGGCTACTGCGGAAGCACCTGCCTGCTTTGCTCTTCCAAAATCAGTAAAAGCACTTGCCCCTCCTAATGCAACAACCGGGATTTTTAAATCCTTCGATACTTGCGTAATTAATTCAAGATCATAACCACTGCCTGTTCCCTCTCGATCAATAGATTGAACAATCAATTCACCAGCACCTAAACTTTCCATTTGTTGTGCGTAATGAACAGGCTCTATTCCGGTATTTTTTTTCCCGTTTTGAATGTACACGCGGGGTCGGTTAAGCCAATCCTTTTTTACATCAATAGAAACGACAACGCTTTGTGAACCAAATTGCTGTGATAACGAATTAACAAGGGATGGATTGGTATGTGCAGCAGCACCGATAACAGCTTTTTCGATACCCAAAGAAAACAGTCGCTGAGCATGGTCTGTAGTTTGAATTCCACCTCCATAGGCAAGTGGCATAAAACACTCACTTACCAATTGTTCAACAAATTCAAAATCTGGTTTTCCAGCATTCGCTGCTCCTATATCCAAAATAACTAATTCATCAGCTCCCTTCTCATTGAATATCTTTAAGGCATTGATGCAATCGCCAATGTATTTTGGATTTTTGAATTGGGTAGTCTTTACCAATTGATGGTTTTGCAATAGCAGTACTGGTATAACTCGTGTGCTAATCATGGTTTCCAGCCACTAAAGTTTTTCAAGATCTGCATCCCATAAAGATGACTTTTCTCTGGATGGAACTGCATGGACAATACATTTCGATCGAGCAAAATGGAAGGAAATGAATTTCCGTATTGGGTAGATCCTAGCACTAATTTGCTGTCCGCCACCATATGATACGAATGGGCAAAATAAAATCGGGGTGTATCTTCAAGATTATAAAATTCACCAATGGGATGACCGGGCTCAATAGCTACTTCATTCCAACCCATGTGAGGGACTTTCAAGGGACTAATTTTTAAAGCATTAAATTTTATACAACTGGCCTTCAGCAAACCAAGGCCTGGCAAAATGCCCTCTTCACTTTTATTAGTAAGTAATTGAGCTCCCAGACATATACCCAGTATTGGATATCCTTTTGCAGCACGCTCTCGCAGTATATCAGGCAATTCTGTTTCCAATAGCTTACTCATGGCCGAATCAAAGGCGCCTATTCCAGGTAAAATTATTCGCTCGGCCTGAGCCACAACATACGGATCTTTAGATACCTGGCTTGAAATGCCAATGCGATGGAGCATGTTTTGGATTGATCCAAGATTGCCAACCCCATAATCAATAATCGTGATCATCTTGTTAATTGACCTTTTAAAGCAGCCCAAAAAGGGCGAGCAATTTTCAATAATGGAAATCGATCATATATGGGTTTTTCTATCGGATAATCAGAGTGTGCGCGGGGTGGAGAGCACATAATTTCTTCAAACTCTATTTTGGTTAGGCGAAGTTTCTTTAGGACAAAATCATAATCTGACTGAAAAAGCTGGGGATCGTAGATAGGCTTTTCAAGTTCAGCCAAAGCTTCCTCGCGGGTTATCTGCTTCGAGCAAATAAGGGTTGAAAGGTGAGCTCTTCTTTTATCAATATTAAATTTATTTGGCAGTATATACCCCTGATAGAATCGTGTAAATACAGACTCATAGTGCTTACCCCCATAATCGCGCCATCCCAATTCTTTCTTCAATTCTTCCTTTGCTAAATCTTTATTATAGGAGATTAAGTTTAACGGTGAGACAGATTGGATATCCCCTAACTCCGCTCGTACTCTTGTTTTAACATCCAGCAGCGGGTAGGTTTTGAATGGCTTGTTGACGAATTTTTTTTGAATAGCTCGGATGTGAATGTAATCGGCCTTGTGGTGAATCCAATGCTGGGGTAATATGGCCTCGGTAACGATATTCGTACCGCTTAAAATAAATTTTATGTTTTCCTTTAATGCGAGTCTAAACAATGTTGCTATAATAGCGTGATCGGTAATCATTTCTATATCCACTACGGAGGCTCGCAAAAAAGCTACCTGTAAGTTTCTAAATTCTTCCCACTGAATTACAAGCGTGTGTAAATCAAATCCTAGAATTGAAATTGTCTTTTCGATATTGTTAACTGCAAGCTCTGAATTCCATCCATTATCGAAATGAACGATGAGTGGGCGTAACCCCCATTGCTTTGCTTTTAACGCTAAGTAGGAACTATCAACGCCTCCACTGAGTCCTAAAATAGAATCGTATCTATTTTGCTTTCCCGTTTTCTTGACTTTCTCAATCAATGCGGTCAACCTCCTATTCGCTTCAGGAATAGGCGGAACATAAGCGGCTTCCAGATCTTCATAGCTCCGGCAATAGTTGCAAACACCAGTTGCATCCAGTGTTAATTCCTCATCATCGTTTGAATCTAGGATACAATGAGTACACTGCCTGTATTTTTTTGAGTTAGCATCAACCTTCTCCATTCGGTGCCTTTTTAAACCTCCCTGCAAAAAAGATAAGATAATCCTTGTATAAAAAAATAAGTACCATTGCTATGCCCAACCCTGAAACAAGTTTTACCCAAAAATCTATTAAAAAAAAGTAGTCAACTATCACAAAACTAACCACGCAAAATAGCGATGTTGCGAATGGACTCCAGGCCAGCTGAAGCGGGTATAATCTATTTGCAAACCAACTTCTAAAAACAAAAAACATACAATAGGTGGCAGCAGCAGTCATGGCTGCACCGGACGATCCCCATTTAGGAATTAAGAGGAAAGCGAATAACGCATTGAATGCAAGTGTGATTACATTAATTACCAAATGAAAATGAGTTTTACTTTTAAAGTTGATTCCCACAAAAGTAATCTCAGAAAGTGTATAGAAATAGGGAACAAACAAAAGAAAGGGAAAGAACGCAATAGCCGGATAGAACTGCTCATCAATGAGCCCTTTCAACAACGGTTTACCAATTACCGCTGCCGTAATCACAGCAAGTATTAAAAAATTCAGAAGAGAGAAAGTTTCTGCATAGAATCTTTTATCCTGCTCATTGCGATGAAAGCGTTCCATACTATAGGGTACCCAGTAAAGGTGAAAACCTGATTGCAGAATAGTAAAAGCGTATGAAATTCTCAATGCAAGGCTATAAATCCCCATCTCTTCCAGGTTGCCAAAATAGCGAAGGAAAAAACGATCTGAACTTGAAAATAAAAAATCAAGTAGAAATGTGGGCACAAATGGAAATCCAAAAAGCAAAGCCTGTTTAATCACCTGTTTGCTTGGCCGCATTTTCAACACAAATTGATGAATTTTAATAAATCGGCCATAAATGATTAGCAATTGAACTGAGAGACTAACTAAAGAACCTATTAGAAATGCCTGAAAGGTTCGCTCAACTAAAAGCAAGTAACAAAAGAAGACCCCATAATTTATCAAAGAGGTAGACACCTGAAGGAAAGAAAATTTCAACCCAGCCTTTTGCATTCTAAGATGTGATGTGCCCACATTGTTTAGTGAGGCCAGCAACGAAATTATTGCCAATTGAATACCCAAAGTATAATTTGAAGAGTAAGTATCTGTGATGAATAAATTTAATTCGCGATTAAGTAGCAGAAGAATAGAGCTTACTATAAAGAAGGAGCCAAAAATGGGTAGAATGCAATTAATCAGTAGGCGTTCAGGTTCCATTTTTTTTTCATGGTAAAACCGAACGAGAACCTGATCCATACCAACTGTAAAAAGATAGGTTAGCAGTGTTTGAGTTAAAATAAACAGGGCATACTTTCCATATTCAGATGGAGACAAAAGGAATGTCGAAATAGGGGCAAATAAAAAGGAGAGACCAAAATTGATCCACGTCCCTAATGAAAAACTTACTAGCTTCTTTACCTCTTTTATCATGAAGCTGAAATTAAGGATTCAATCAACTCAATTTCCTGGGGCATCGTTACCTTTACCGAACACTTTTTTAAAATTGCCTCGGTAGCATTTTGCGACATTTCAGAGAAGATAGCAGGATTGGCATATAGATATTCAATTCGCTCGGCAATCTCTTTTGCACTTTTTGTGGTACAACCATTAACCCCATCTTTTACAAATTCGGGAATGGCCGTTACCGAACTTGTGATAGGCACCAGTCCGCTGGCCATAGCTTCGCACATGGAAACTCCCTGCGCATCCTGCCGGGTTGGGGATAAAAATATTCCAAATTGCTTATGCTTTTCAGCAATCTCTTCTTGACGAAGAAAAGTATTATAGCAAAAAATATTTTTGAACTTAGTCAACGGTGCAGTGAGTTGTTTGAAAAGGTAGCCCTTTCCATGCAACTCAATAGTTAGTTCGTTAAAAAAAGGTTTTTCACTTAATTCTAAAATGGCGTTAATGGCAATATCCACAGCGTATTTTCTAGAATTAAACGACCGTATTAATAGTATTCTTTTCCGTTGCTCAATATTTTTTTCGACATACTTAAACAAAGTAGAATCAATGCCGTTTGGAATAATTTTTGAATTATCAAACTCTACATTAACATCCGAAGAAGCGATTCTCTTCATCCAATCAGACACAAAGACAAAACAAATATTCTTTTGATGATTTGCTTTTTTGGTAAAATTATGAAGCCATTTTAACTGCTTAGTATTTTTTAAAAAGTAAGCTGGCAAATATCTCAGCGCTCCGAGGGTATTATAATCAAAAAGTCGCCTTCGCCAACTGAGTGCCTCATAGCCATGCACAAATATGGCAAGTGGCCTTTTTGTGCTTAGAAAAAAATCCATCAATTGCCATTGAATAAAGTGGACAATAAGAATTTGCGGATTCGCATCTGTAATTTCCTGTTTCACTTTGTTTATATCGCTCGACATGAAAACATTAACACCATCCCAGGTATAGCGGGCATCCTTTGTTAGCAAAGTATTTAAGCCAATCACTCGAACTTTCCAATGCGCTGGATACCCTTTTACCCGGGTGTGAACAAACACATCACCGTATAAATTTTCCTCTCGCGGGTAGTCTGGGTCAACTACAACTATCTCCATTCAAACATTAAAATTAGATAAGGATTTTTGCTCGTTCGTGCGCCAAAAAATCAGACGCGCAAAACTAATTTTATAATTTCATCTTTCATTCCATTAGTTACACCTTTTTGCCCAAAGAGCGTATTTTTGTGGATATTAATAAATTGAAATGACGTGTCTTGTTACTGGCGGAGCTGGATTTATTGGGGCTCATGTTTCGAGTGAACTTTTAAAACTTGGTCAAAAGGTTGTTATTCTGGATGATTTGAGTGGAGGTTTCGAAGAAAACATTCCGCAAAACGCACTTTTTATTAAAGGAAGCATTACTGATACCGCGCTTCTGGCAGACCTATTTAAGACTTACCAATTCGATTATGTTTATCACTTGGCTGCCTATGCAGCCGAAGGACTTAGTCATTTTATCCGGAGATTTAATTATGAAAATAATCTGATCGGAAGCATTAATCTGATCAACGAAAGTGTAAAACATAAGGTGAAATGCTTTGTGTTTACCTCCTCCATTGCAGTTTATGGAAAGGGTCAGTTGCCCATGAGTGAAAATCTAACTCCGCTACCGGAAGATCCTTATGGTATTGCAAAACTGGCGGTGGAGCAAGATTTAAAATGTGCGCATGAAATGTTTGGGTTGGATTTCATCATTTTCAGGCCACACAATGTGTATGGCGAATATCAAAACCTGGGCGACAAGTATAGAAATGTGGTCGGTATTTTTATGAACCAACTGATGCAGGACATTCCTCTTACTATTTTTGGCGATGGAAGTCAATCGCGTGCGTTTAGTTATGTTGGCGATATTGCCCCCACAATAGCAAATTCCGTAAATGTCCCCGCGGCTAAAAATCAAATATTCAACATTGGAGCTGATGTGCAGTGTAGCGTTAAGTACCTCGCCACTGAGGTTTGCAAAGCCATGGGCAAAGAAGGACTCATAAGGTACCTGGATGCGCGTAATGAAGTTGCGCATGCCTATTCAAACCATGAAAAAGCAAATACTGTTTTTGGAAAAAATAATTCAACCCCACTGCAAGAAGGTTTAAAAAAAATGGCTTATTGGGCTTTGGAGACTGGTTCAAAAAAAAGTACAATATTCAGTCATATTGAAATCAACGAAAAACTACCAGCCATTTGGTTGGAATAATCCGTTCCCTTGAAAAAAATACTGTTTATAACCGCACATCGCAAAGATCGCGCGCCTAACCAACGATTCCGGTTTGAACAATACATCTCCTTCCTGTCAGCGAATGGATTTGAATGCACAATATCCCCACTAATAATCTCCGCAGAAGAAGATAAGCGCTTTTATTCGTCAGGATCTCACTTTAGAAAAATCAGCTTAGGTGTGAAACTTGCCTGGAGGAGGTTCAACGATACAATAAGGGCAAATTCATTTGACATAATTTTTATTGCCCGTGAAGCCTTTATTATGGGATCGATCTTTTTTGAGAGACGCTTTTCCAAGAGCAAGGCAAAAATCATTTTCGATTTTGATGATTCCATTTGGATGAATGTGATTTCGGGTAACAATCAAAAATTTTCATGGCTAAAGGATGGATCAAAAACCGGAAAAATTATTTCGTTGGCTAACCTTACTTTTGCTGGAAACGAATATCTAGCTTCTTACGCCAGAAGGTTTAACCCCAACGTTGTTATTTTACCAACCACCATCGACACAAATCTTTACTTGCCCGACTACAAGGCCAGCAATGAAATAATAACCATTGGATGGAGTGGAAGCGTTTCGACTATTGAGCATTTCCAATATGCGATACCCGCCCTACGAATCTTGAAAAAAAAATATGGTGACAAGATAAATATCAGTGTAATTGGTGACGAAAATTTTCAGATAGAAGATTTAGGTATAAAGGGTAAACCCTGGCGAATGGATACTGAACTCGAAGATTTACGTGCCTTCGATATTGGAATAATGCCACTCCCAGACACGGAATGGACCTGGGGGAAATGTGGTTTAAAGGGCCTTCAATATATGGCTTTAGAAATCCCCACTGTGTTGTCTCCGGTAGGAGTTAACAATCAAATAATAATCAACGGCATTAACGGGTTTCTGGCAGATCAAATTGAAGATTGGGTTACCAAACTATCAGCGTTGATTGATAATGCTGAACTTCGGGTTGCTTTGGGTCGTGCAGGTCGTAAAACAGTAGTTGAAAAATATTCCGTGTTAAGTTTACAGAACACCTACCTGAATATGTTCAATTCAATCCTGAAGTCTTAAGATTTTATCCTCTTTCCATGTGGAATAAATAATAGCCAACATAGACCAATAGAAAGGCAACAAAGGAATTTTATACCTTGATAAGGTTCCAAAATTAAAAGTCGAAACACCCACCCCAACAGCAAAAATTATTACAAACACCAGACAAAATATAATCTCCGCTCTTATGTACTTGAAAATATTTGCTCTTACTGTAAACAGAACATACGCGGTAAAGCAGAGAGTTAAAAGCGCTTCCAACGAAGACAATGCCATTAGCGGATTCTTCACTTCCCACAAATAAGGTCTGAACAATGAAACATTTAGAGCTGCAGGGGCCATGGTTATCATACTCTGCCATGTTCCATCCAATTTACCAAGGGTATATCCTGAACCATCTCCGGTTCGAGCACCCCAACCATATCGAATGTCATGTGCCGTTATCATCGAAGTCTTGGCAATTCGGTCAAGCGAATATCTGGAGTCATCGCCCATAATGTTATTTATTACAATATAGGACAAGACTATACTCAAAACCGTTACGGTCGGGATCAATAGCAACCTGGAAACAGCCGACCGAATTCTTAATATATAATTTGAAGCAACCCAAACAATAATTCCTGCCACAAGGCTAATAAGTATATATTTCTTAACAGAAAAAATTACATAAAATGAAACAATCAAAAGCGCCACGTTTAGAATACTGATTTTACGATCGATAATTAATCTAGAAACGCAATAGGTACTTATTCCAACAAAGGCAAGTGTTACAGTGTCCTTTAAAATTCCAGAACCCCAAAAAATTACTGAAGGAACAAACAAACATGAATAAGCCAAAATTCTATATGCTTTAGGATATGAGGTATAGAAAGTCAGATACAACATCCAACCACCAATAAATGACAAAACTGAGAAAAGAACCGCAGTTGCAGAATAGGAAGAGAATGTAATTAAATCGAAAATAGTTGCAATCTGAATTATGAAAAACGAGCTTGAATCTCGCCAATACCAGATTTTTTCTGCTATGCTCCACAGGCCAGCACCATATGTACCGTGATAAAAAAAGGCTTTTATTCCATTGGCTGGTGTTTCTATTAGAGCTTCCCAAAGAGGCCTACTCCCATGAGTATGATAGGTAAACGTATCGCCACCCGAATAATAAAATTGATAGATAAAGCCCAACGCGAGAGCCCCTATTATTTTAACCGTAAGTGCAGGAATAAAATAAACACGATTAACTTCGTCCGTGACCGAGGATCGAATTCCAAAGGCAAGGCCATAGATCAGAATGAGAACAATGGGTGTTACGATTAAGTCACGGATTTCCATATGTGTTAATCTCTGCTAATAACTGCGTATCATAAATCACCTCTTTTTCTTAGCCAAACGCATAGTTGCATTCCTGTATTTGTTTTCTTCATATAGGGAACCAATAAAGGATCCAGAATTTTTGGCAAAAAAGTTTGACACACGTAATACTCATGAAACGCTATTTCATAATTATTTTTTTGGGCGTGCTTTTCGAATGATTTTAGTCCAAACTCATACAAGTGAAATGGCTCATGCATCGGGCTAATATTACTTACATAATCTGTTAATATAAGTTTGTAATAGAAGTTGATAATTTTATTAATAAGCCAATCGGAAGAAGGAACTTCAATATGTATGATCCCATTTGGTTTTAACCACCGAAGGGTCCGCAAAATGGAATCAGCCGGGCTATAAACATGTTCTAAGACTGCACCAAATGATATAAAGTCGAAGCTGTTTTCAGGATACACAACCTCCTCAATCATACCTAGTTTTAGTTTATTCGGGTCGATGTTTGTTTTTGAAATCGCCCTATCATAAAATTGTTTGGAGGGCTCAAATCCATGCGCATCAAAGCCAGCATTCGCCAAGGCAATCATTTGTTTTCCTAAACCTGCTCCAATGTCTAATGATTTCATTCCAACACTAACCTTCATTATTCTTTTCAGTACTTCGATTTCCTTCTTGAAATAATTTTTGTCTTCAACAAAGTACTCATCCTTCCAATAATCCTCAGGAGGAATGCCGTAATGATCCTGCAAGTTGTTAGGAATGGGTTGTGGATTGGAGTAGATCAGGCCACAATCCTTGCATTTTAGAACAGTGGTTGTTATCCCAATTTTGTTCCTTGGTTTTTTTCCTTGTGATTGATTTAGGCGTTTCCCCAAAATAGTATGAGTTGTGGTGTCTGAACCACACATATTACACCTTTTCAAATAGTTAAATGTGTATTTCTTTTGAAGTATCTCATGCTTCTTCTCCATAGCACATGGTGTCCATTAAATAAATTGTCATGTTTGAATAATTTATAACAAGAAAATTATTCAAAAACTAATCTCCCTTTTCCAAACCCTTCAATCTCTTCTTAGCATCCTTATACGCCTCATCTTTCCGGCCCGACTTCTTTTTAACTTCTTTAAAGTAACGCTTCGCCTCCGCATTGTTCCCTTGCTTTTGGTTAATCTCACCCAACGAGATCAATGAAAACAAATAATACCCCGCTTCGGTAGCCCCAATCTCTTCCGAATACTTTACAGCCAGCTCATAATATTTTTTAGCCTCATCCAGCTTACGCTGATTTTCATACATCTGCCCCAGAAAGAAGGCCGCATAGCGCCCACTGGTGGCCTCGTACCCAAATTGAGCACTGTCAATTTTTGTTAAAATTAATTTTGATTGTTTCTCCAGCTCGGGATAAAACCCGCGGGCATAAAGCATCCGCGCATAGTATCGGTGAAAATAGGGATTGTTCGGATAGGTTTGATACAGATATTCGGAGATCTGATAGGCGCGGATCTGATCGTTCTCATAACTGTTCAAAATTCGCATCAACCACACCATAGCTTCGGTGCGTGTGTAAAAGGCATTGTATGAAACTTCTTTTAATTGCTTTAACCCTAATTCCTTGTCCCCTTTTCTAAAAAACCACATCAGGGGCTTAAGGGACGAATAGTTTTCAGGCACCCAAACAGAAAAATAATTGTACAACGCATCGCCAAACAGCAATTCAGGACTCAGATAGTCTTTCTCACGGCAAACATCCATGTAATTCATGGCCGATTTAGCATCTACTGCCGCTTTGCCCCAATTTTTTCGCTCTTCGTCCGAGTAAAGTCTGCCTTTAAAACCATGCGCGGCAGCTAAGAAGAAAGCCGCCTCAATTTTATACTCTGGATTATTTTTATATAAATTCTCTGCAACTCGAATCGTGCTATCCATATAGGCAAGAAACCTTTCGTCATACTGTGTGCTTTTGGTATTTGGCATGATCTTCCACCATTCGCTTAATCCCAAAAGGAAATAAGGAAGTGGATGCCACTGATATTTCTGCTTAAACCAACGAAACTGCTGCTCGGCCTGTGCAAACTTAAAATTGTAAAGATCGTTAAGTGCCTCGCTGATCTCAATCTGCATGGCCACGTCTGTAATTAAAATAATGGTTGTATCCTTCTTTGCCTGCGCAAGAGAAGGTGTACCCCAGGGGATTAATCCCACCACAAACAAGAACCCCATCAGGGTTTTTTTACAAAAGAATCGCACGCACATTTTACTTTTTCAAATAAACAAAAACTTACCTTCGTATCCATAAAAAAGGAATATGGCATCAGAATTAGAAAGCAACTCACTATTCACAACTGACAAAAAATTGACCTTTATCATTTTGTGTATGCTTTCCATTTTACTGTTATACATTAAAAAATCATTTATAGAAAACGAAACTGCCGCCTTTGAGTTTCTTCAAGATCGGCCGGAAGGCACCGTATTACGAATAATTAGCGCACTTCAGTTTTTTTCTATTCCGTTGATCTACCTGTGGAAATTCACGGTGATTGGTTTCGTATTGTGGGTTGGGTGTTTCATGTTTGGATTCCGGATTACGTTTACACAATGTTGGAGCGTGGTGATGGCTGCAGAATTCATTTTTTTGGTTCCTGAGTTCTTAAAGATTGGTTGGTTTATGGTTGTAGAAACCGATCCAACTCTTCCTGAAATAAGGGCCTTCTATCCGTTCTCTCTCATGAACCTGGTCGATTACGAAACCATACAAAAACGGTTTGCCTATCCCTTGCGGGCGCTGAGTATTTTCGAAATTTTTTACGTGCTGATCATGGTAAACGGAGTTCATCTTTTTGCCAAACGTGATAAACGTGCTGCCTGGTGGATTGTCTCCACATCCTATATTTTAATATTCTTACTCTGGCTGATTTTCTATATCATCGTTTACAAGTAAGCTCAAAACTCAACTTTCCATTGAATTGACTCATCCCTAATAACATGAGTCAGAAGTCAGCGTTAAACTGCCTACCGGATTATCTACGGAAGTATTCAGAATGAACATATTTTCTCTATTTTCGCCCCTTAATTCAAAGCAAAGAGCATGAATTTTCAGAAAGCAAATAACATTACCGGTTGGCTGGCATTTGGTGTAGCCCTGATTACCTATTGGCTTACCATGGAAGAAACCGCCAGTTATTGGGATTGTGGTGAATTTATAGCGGTTTCTTACAAACTTCAGGTGCCCCATCCTCCGGGTGCACCGCTATTTCTCCTTATGGGTCGCTTTTTCTCCTTTTTAGCGTTAGGTGATGTTACCAAAGTAGCCTACTGGATAAACTTCATGAGCGTGCTGGCTAGTGCCTTCACCATTTTATTCCTCTTTTGGTCAATAACCCTTTTTGGCCGCAAAATGATGAGCTTAAAAAATGACTCAGAAATTGCGGGTACAAACATTTGGGTGTTGATGGGTGCCGGCCTGGTTGGAGCGCTGGCTTATACCTTTTCTGATTCGTTTTGGTTTTCGGCAGTGGAAGCGGAAGTATATGCCATGTCGTCATTCTTTACTGCCTTTGTGGTGTGGGGAATTTTAAAATGGGATGTAATCGAAGATGAAAGCAAAGCAAACCGTTGGTTGCTACTGATGTCCTATATGGTGGGGCTCTCTATCGGAATTCACTTACTAAACTTAGTTACCCTACCTGCGCTGGGATTGATTTATTATTTCAAAAAATTTAAGCCAACCACCTGGGGCGTTATTGCCGCCTTGGGAATTAGTGGTGGTCTGGTGTTATTTATCAACGATTTTATCGTACCGGGTTTACCAACCCTTGCTGGTCACTTCGAAGTTTTCTTTGTAAACACGCTCGGGTTATTCTTTGGATCGGGCGCGTTAGTTTTCTTTTTGCTGTTGATTGGTGGATTGATTTACGGTATCTACATTACTCAAAAACTGGAGCGGGTTGTTTTAAATACTTTTATTCTGGCCACAACTTTCATTCTTATTGGTTATGCCTCTTACACAACGGTTATCATTCGCTCGAATTACGATACCCTTATCAACGAAAATGCTCCAAAGGATGTAATGACTTTTATTCGCTACTTAAAGCGCGAACAATATGGCAGCCGGCCGCTACTCTTTGGTCCCTATTTTACCGCTCGCCCTATCGATGTAGAATACGGTGCTCCTGTTTATACCAAGGGCAAAGACAAATATGAGATTGCCGATCGCAAGTTCACCTATGTCTATGAGCCTGGGCAAGAAACAATTTTGCCACGAGCCTGGAATTCAGATCATGCTGCCACCTACCAAAGTATTCTCGGTTTACAAGAAGGAGAAAGGCCAACTTTTGCACAAAACCTATACTTCATGTTTCAACACCAGATAGGCACTATGTATATGCGCTATTTCATGTGGAATTTTGCAGGTCGTGAAAGTGATGAACAGGGTGCCGACTGGCTTAAGCCCGCGCAATGGTTTAAAAAGGTTCCTGCAGCTCTTGCTGAAAACAAAGGCCGCAATAATTTCTTTATGATTCCCTTTGTACTTGGATTAATTGGTATGTTCTATCAATTTGTAAAGGACACCAAAAACTTTTCGGTAGTAGCGCTACTCTTCGTTATGTTAGGTGTGGCCATTGTATTCTATCTTAATTCACCGCCTACCGAACCGCGTGAGCGTGACTACATTTATGCCGGCTCCTATTATGCTTTTGCCTTTTGGATTGGGCTGGCTGTTATCGGAATCTTTGAGGTGATAAGTTCAATAGTAAAAAATGGAAGAGTAGCTGCGATTGCAGCTACTCTAATTGGATTATCAGCTCCGGCACTTATGGCAGCCGATGGCTGGGACGATCATAACCGGCACAATCGCTTTTTCTCTGTTGACTCTGCATCGAACTATTTGAATTCATGTGCAGAACAAGCGGTGATTTATACCGGTGGAGATAACGACACGTTCCCACTTTGGTATGCTCAAGAGGTGGAAGGTATTCGTACAGATATGCGCGCGGTAGTTTTAAGTTACTACAATACCGATTGGTACATTGAGCAAACCATGCGCAAGGCTTACGAGTCAAAACCAATTCCTTATACATTAACCGCCAAACAATACCGCCAGGGTGGACCCAATGATTACCTGCCTTTTGCGGATTTTAAACTTAAAAGCATTGACGCTAAAGAGTATATCAATTTGCTTTCTAAAGAGTATGAGCAACTCCGCGATGGAGATCGCAATTTAGTTCCCAGTAAAATCTTCACGCTTGATATCAATAAGGATGACCTACGTGCCCGCGGCATAATCCCAAAAACTCTGGATAGTTTGCTCGTAGATCAAATGCAAATTCGATTAACAAAAGGTGCGTTGGAGAAAAAAGATTTGGCTATTCTTGATTTTCTGGTGTCTAATAATTGGGAGCGTCCGATTTACCTGAACAACACCTCGTTATCGCAAATCAATATTGACTTAAGTCCATATGCGGTACAAGAAGGCAATGCGTATCGAATCTTACCCGTACGTAATCCACGTCAGGATCGCGAGTATCTGGTAGACACAGAGAAGGCGTTTGATAATATGATTAACAAGTTTCGCTACCGCGGATTAGATGACGAATCGGTTTATTTTAGCGAAGACTATCGGGGCTTTGTTTTGAACCATCGTAGTGCTTTAAACTCTTTAGCGGAAGCCTTGATCGATGAAAACAAAATGGAGAAGGCCAATCAGGTAATTGAGTTTTCTTTTACCAAAATGCCGGATCGGGTTATCCCGTTCGATCATACAACATCTACTACGGTTGATTTGCTCTTTAAGCTTGGCCAAAAAGAAAAAGCAATTGAAGTTTCCAAAATCTTAGGCGACCGGGCCGATGAAATGGCAACCTATCTGATTGAAGAGAACTCCGGCCTTTCGCAAGAGTTAAGAAGAAATATTTTTATCCTTAACTCCTTACAGCGAACGCTATATGAAAATGGTGAGATGGAGTTAGGCAAGAAGTACGAAGATGCTTTTAATAAACACTTGAGCAGTCTGCAGATTAATGATAGCGTAAATCGCGATCAGTATTAAAGTTAGGGCTGACTAAAAAGTCTGCAAAATGCGAAGTGTCATGCCTCCCGATAGCTATCGGGATGACCCGGTATCCCCTTTGAGAACAGTAGCTGTTCGACAGTTGTAATGTCGAAATCTGATAAAAAGGATTTATAATCCTGTTAGATAGAACTAGATTATTTTTTTACGATTAAAAACAAATCCAAAGCCGTCTCTGCTGAGTCTGTTAGTTGATAATCTTCATGCCGGATGCTGGCGACCAATTCATCGGAAGAGTCTTTCAGTTTATTCCGGTTTAACCGGTTCATAAATTCATACGGCACACGCAAAATAGCAGCTGGAAGTTTATGTTGAAGATCGAGCACATCCCATCGCATCAGTTTATCCACCGATTTTTTATTCCGATCATAGTATTGCATCACCTTTCCGTTTCCGGCAATACCTTTCATCGTTACATTCGGAAAAATTTCTTTTGCCAGATTCGTCAGTTCAATCGCTGTATATTCCCGAATGTGCCACGGGTTCCTCGAAAGGGACATCGGCCTGTTAGGTGTTGTTAATAAAGCCAAGCCTCCCGGCTTTAATACTCTGTAAATTTCCTTTAGAAAAAGAGAATCGTCCTTAATGTGTTCTATTACCTGAAAACTAACAATGCTATCAAAGCTGTTTGTTTCAAAAGCCGAAAGCGGGGGAATATTTCCACTTATGAATTTTCCTTGCGGATATTTCTTCTTTAGAGATTCGATGACTGGTTCGATTTTATCAATGGCCGAGTAGCTCGCCACTTTCGGCATAAGCCAATCGATGCCGCGCCCCTCCCCACAACCAACTTCTAAAAGATTACCTGACACAAAATCCTGGGCCACCACGTAAGCTTTTAAAAGACGCTGATGAATGGGGTTGTCGCTGGGAATTGATTCTGACGCAATTTCTGTTGTGTAAACCGAGGCCATAGTAAAATATAATCGGGCAAAAATAACTTAATCTATTAGAATTATCGTTTTACCTTTAAGTGACCGTATGGATATGAGAAAATTTGAAATACTTATACTTTCAGCATTATTCCCCATTTCAGCTTTAGCCCAAGCGCTAACGGGTATTAATTTCAGAGAACAATATAACCCTGAAAGCGAAACGGAGTTTTCGATTATGCTGGTAAAAGGGGCTAACCAGATTACCCTATTCTTTGATTTAAAAACAAAGCTACCCATAGAGAACTACATCATTTCTTGGGAAAAACGAGAGTCGTTTACGCAAAAGGCGGGTACACCTCTAGCCGAATTGGATAGTACCAAAACTAACGTTTTAGGGAATGAGAAGCAGGGCAGTTTCACCTTCACTATTCCGACTAAGTCGTGGTTGTTGGTAGCAAAAATTACGAACACCGGAAATAACGTAAGTTGGATATATACCAAGTTGATCGAATCCAAATACCCGGTTACGGGGTGGCTTGAAAACAAAAGTGAAAGATTGAATAAAAAATATTTTTCAATCAATAATGAGTATACCGTAAAAAGTGCCGGTACACAGCCACTATTTGTTTCCTATTATAAAGACAATTTTCTACCGGCTTCACCGCCTTTTACCGATATAGACAGGAAAGCCGATCGGTTTATGTTCTATGATTCTACATTTAAAATTAATTCTGGTGATAAATTTATTCCTTCTAAACAAGGACTCTATTTATTTCAGCAAGATACCAGTGCAGCCGAAGGATTTGCATACCGGTGCGCTAATGAAATCTACCCTAAGTTCTCGAAAATCTCAGACCTAATTGCCCCCATGATTTTTGTAACTACGCAGGATGAATACAGTGCGTTGCTAAAAACCGAAAACGATAAGGCCAAATTTGATAAAGTAATTTTAGATATAACCGGGGATCAGGACCGGGCTAAAAATTTTATCAGAAATTACTTTAGAAGAGTAGAGCTGGCAAACATCTATTTTAGTTCATTTAAAGAAGGTTGGAAGACCGACCGCGGCATGATTTATCTGATTTTTGGCTTGCCCGATGAAGTCAGCATGAATGACGGTAGCGAAGTTTGGTTTTACAAAAGTATACGTACCAGTTTTACGTTTGTTAAAAGTGGCAGTGTTTACGACCCCGACAATTATGTGTTAATCCGCGACAAGCGATTTATGGAAACCTGGTTTAGCAAAGTAGATCTCTTGCGTAAAAGTAGGTTTTAGCAGTCGCGGCTTTTCCTATCTTTGATAAAATTACCTGATGGAAAAAACGGAAATGATTTTTGGCACACGTGCCGTAATGGAAGCCATAAAGGCAAAACGAGAAATTGAAAAGATTTTTATTCAGGCCGGCTTAAACAACGATTTGATTAAAGAACTTATTCAGGTAGCTAGGGCCAATTCCGTTCCCTTTACCTTTGTTCCGCAGGAAAAGTTAAACCGACTCTCATCCAAAAACCATCAAGGCGTTATCTGCCAGTTGGCGGCTATACAATACACCAACCTCGAAAACATTATTGATAAAGCTTATCAGGAGGGGCGCGAACCTTTTCTTCTTATTGTTGACAGGGTAACAGACGTAAGAAACTTTGGTGCGGTAGCGCGTACAGCCGAATGTGCCGGCTTAGATGCAATTATTATGGGCGACTCAGGCAATGCTCCGCTTACTGCGGATGCGATGAAAACCTCAGCGGGAGCGCTTAGTCATTTGCCCGTGTGCCGCGTAAAAGACATGAAGCAAACCATCCGATTTCTAAAAGATAATGGAGTACTGATTATAGCTTGCACAGAAAAGGCGAGTATGGTACTCTATGAAGTAAACCTGAATGGTCCTGTTGCCTTAATCCTTGGATCCGAAGAAGACGGTATCTCCCCACAACTCTTAAAAGAAGCTGACTATCTCGCTAAAATTCCAATGACAGGGAAGATAAGTTCTCTCAATGTATCCGTGGCTGCAGGAATTTCGATATACGAGGCAATCCGTCAGAAAAACTACAAATAATCGTTACCGTTCGGTTTATTCTTAAGATCATTAACAAACCTGCGAAACAATTCTTCTTTCTCTTTTTCGCACACGATAACCACATTGTCAAATACACCAACCAGGTAGCCATTAAGTCCTTGCGCAACGATCAATTTATCTTTAGGCCCTATGATTACGCTGTTTCTGGTTTCATAAATAAGGCTTACTGCACTAACGGCATTATTGTTTTCGTCTTTGTTAGAATTATCATGGAGTGAATTCCAGGAGCCCAAATCAGACCAAGGGAAACTACTTAGCCACACGTAAACATTATCAGCTTTTTCCATAATACCGTAATCGATGGAAATGCTCTTTGTTTGCAGATAAGCTGTTCGTAAGGCTCTTTCCTCTAGTGGTGTATTAAACTTAGCGGTTGCCTCTTCAAATACTTCAGCCATCTCAGGTAAATGTTTGTGAAACGCAGCGAGAATCGCCCTTACGCCCCAAACAAAAATACCCGCATTCCAAACAAACTCACCGCTGTCTATAAACGTTTTGGCTAACGAGAGCTCTGGTTTTTCTGTAAATGTTTTTACTTTTTTGAGTTCCTCCTTGCCTTCAATGTATTGAATGTATCCATATCCTGTTTCGGGACGGGTTGGCGTGATTCCTAAAGTAATTAGCTTATCCTGATCTTTGGCACGTTCAAAACACTTGCCAATAGTTTGTTGAAAGTCTGCATCGTTAAGTATCAGATGATCGGAAGGGCTTACTACAATTACTGCATCCGGATTTAATTTTGATATTTTATAACATGCCAGCGCGATACAAGGCGCGGTATTCTTTCTCATCGGCTCTGCCAGAATTTGGTGCGAATCTATTTCAGGCAACTGCTCATGCGTAATCTGTGCGTGTTCCTCATTGGTTACTATAAAAATATTCTCTTTCGGACAAAGTGGGATAAATCGCTCGTAGCTGGCCTGCAACAATGTTTTTCCAACCCCAAGTACGTCTAGAAATTGTTTGGGATGAGCATTTCGACTATAAGGCCAGAAACGGGTACCAACACCACCGGCCATAAGAACTACAAAAAGATTTTTATTCATGGACACTCACCAATGTTTAGGAGTAACGATATGATTAGACAATACCTTCTTTGAGCAAATCATGAAGATGGATAAAGCCAGCCACTTTAAGCCCATCTTTAACTACCAATTGAGAAATACTTTTCTCTTGCATAATTTGTAAGGCCTTTACAGCAAATTCACTTTTATCTATTGACTTAGGATCTCGGGACATTATTTCAGCAGCCGTAATTTTTGCAATATTACTTTCTTTCTGCAGCATTCTTCGCAAATCACCGTCCGTAATTATCCCTAAAAGATTTTGGGCATCATCCACCACCGCGGTAGCTCCTAACCGCTTGGAAGAAATTTCAAGTATTACATCTTTGAGCGGTGTTTCTGGTTTAACGATCGGTAGCTGATTATTTGAAAACACATCTTCAACTTTTAGATATAGTTGCTTCCCTAGCGATCCACCCGGATGATATTTTGCAAAATCTTCACTTGAAAAATCCCGCATTTCCAGAAGACACACGGCTAAGGCATCACCCATGGCCAAATGGGCTGTAGTACTGGTGGTTGGCGCCAGGTTATTTGGGCATGCCTCTTCCGCAATGGTGGCGTTCAAAATAAAATCAGCATGGTCGGCTAAATAAGAATTCTTGTTGCTTACTAAAGCAACAAGTTTGGACCCCCTTCGTTTTAGAAGGGGTACTAAAACTTTGATTTCAGGAGTGTTTCCGCTTTTGGAAAGGCATATAACAATATCCTCACTCTGAATCATTCCCAAATCACCATGAATAGCATCGGCCGCATGCATAAATAGAGCGGGTGTACCGGTCGAATTCATGGTAGCTACAATTTTATTCGCGATGATGGCACTTTTTCCAATACCGGTTATCACAACACGACCCTTCGATTGCAATATTTCGTTCACACAGGCTTCGAAATCGTTGTCGATAAAATGGGTAAGATTTTCTATTGCCCGAGCCTCATTTATTAGAACTTCTTTGGCGATTTGTTTGATATTTTTTCCTATATTCAATGCCATGTGTGGTTAACGAAGGGCACAAAGATAATGAATTCAAAATTTTATTAGTCGATAACATGGTAGTGGCAGAAGAGAAAGATGAATTAAAGGCTAAACTCAAGGAAATATTCGGGTATAGCCAATTTCGTGGGAACCAGGAAGTGGTAATCAGAAACATATTAAGTGGAAAAAACACATTTGTAATAATGCCTACCGGGGCCGGTAAGTCGTTGTGCTACCAACTACCTGCCATGATAAAAGATGGGTTGGCTATAGTTATTTCACCTCTCATTGCTTTGATGAAGAATCAAGTTGATCAGCTTAATGCATACGGCATCAATGCGCGATTTTTAAATTCGACATTAAGTAAAGGAGAAATTACCCGCTTAAAGAAAGAGTGTGTAACGGGAGCAGTAAAACTTCTATATGTAGCTCCCGAATCTTTAAATAAAGAAGAGAACATTGAGTTTCTTCAAAAGGTCAACGTTTCTTTTGTCGCGATAGACGAGGCGCATTGTATTTCAGAATGGGGTCATGACTTCCGTCCGGAATACAGAAAAATTAAAACCATGATCGGCCAATTAGGAGACATGAATGTGATTGCCCTCACTGCCACGGCAACGCCAAAGGTGCAACTTGATATACAGAAGAATCTTCAAATGGAAGAAGCGGATGTTTTTGTTTCTTCTTTTAACCGAAAAAATCTTTATTACGAAGTTCGACCCAAGAAGGAAACCAAGAAACAATTAATTCGATTTCTAAAAGAGCACAAAGGAAAATCGGGAATTGTCTATTGTCTTAGCAGAAAAAAAGTGGAGGAAATTGCTCAACTAATTAATGTTAATGGATTTAAGGCAGCCCCTTATCATGCTGGGTTGGATCCTGATGTTCGCATGAAAAATCAGGATGATTTTCTGAATGAAGAAACAGATATTATAGTGGCAACCATTGCATTCGGAATGGGAATTGATAAACCCGATGTTCGCTTTGTTATTCACTATGATGTGCCGAAATCGCTGGAAGGCTATTACCAGGAAACCGGTCGTGGCGGGCGCGATGGGTTGGAAGGCAGATGCCTTATGTTCTACAGTCATAATGACTTAAGTAAACTCGAGAAGTTTAACAAAGACAAACCGGTGCAGGAACGTGAAAATGCTCGGGTCCTTTTACAAGAAATGGAATTCTATGCGGAATCGCCCGTTTGCAGAAGAAAACAACTACTCCACTATTTTGGCGAAGAGTATAAAGAAGAAAACTGCGGCTCATGCGATAATTGCGTGCATCCGCGCGAACGCTTTGATGGAACAGAGTTTGTTAAAATGGCTATTGAAGCAACTAAGCAAACCAATGAACGCTTTAACATTACACATCTGGTAAATGTTATCCGAGGCACCGAAGATGAATACGTAAAAAGTTACGGACATTTTGATCTACCTATTTTTGGTAAGGGCGATCAGCAAGATGCCGACTTCTGGAAATCCGTCATTCGTCAGACTTTGATTTACCAATATCTCGAAAAGGATATTGACAATATTGGTGTGTTGAAAATATCGAAGAAAGGTCATGCCTTCCTCAAAAAGCAACATCCTGTTGAATTGGCTCGCGATCATGACTTCACAACCGATGTTGAAGATGAGGAATCGTCTGAACGCGCGGTGATCAACTCTAAGTCTTATGACGAGAAGTTGTTCGAAATGTTGAAGATGCTTCGCAAAAAAGTTGCAAAAGAAAAAGACTTACCACCCTATGTTGTATTTCAAGATCCTTCGCTGGAAGAGATGGCTACCACCTACCCGACCACGAAAGATGAGCTTGCTTCGGTAAATGGAGTGGGCATGGGTAAAGTAAATAAATTCGGAAAGGAATTTATTGATCTTATTTCTACCTATGTAGAAGAAAACGAAATTGAAACAGCTTCAGACATTGTTGTTAAATCATCAGTCAATAAATCAAAAATTAAGATTTTTATCATTCAACAAATTGATCGAAAAGTTGAATTAGATGAAATTGCTGATTCAAAAAACGTATCGTTCGATGAGCTGTTGACTGAGATTGAAAATATCTGCTATTCGGGCACCAAGCTTAACCTTGATTATTATATCGACTCTGTGCTTGACGAGGACAAACAACAGCAGATTTACGATTACTTTTTAGAATCAGAAACGGATAGTATTGAAGATGCGGTAGATGCTCTGAAAGATGAGGATACAGATTTTACGGAAGACAATCTGCGCTTAATGCGGGTTAAATTCCTGAGCGAGTACGCCAACTAAAAATTAACGGTTGACAGGTGATAATTGACAACTCAACAGAAATCAATATGGTCAATTGTTTACTTGTCTCCCGATAGCTATCGGGATTAATTCATTTTTGCGTTCTTTGCTGCTTAATCACCAAGCATGAACATACTCATTGTCGGTAATGGAGGACGCGAACACGCACTCGCCTGGAAAATAAACCAAAGCAAATTATGTGGTAATCTTTTCATCGCACCCGGCAATGCGGGTACGGGGCAGATTGGAAAGAATGTTTCTATTGCTATCGATGATTTTGAGTCGCTAGGTAAATTCTGCCTTGAAAATAAGATTCAGTTAGTCGTAGTGGGTCCTGAAGGACCGCTGGTAATGGGTATTCGCGATTATTTTGAAAGTCATGAAGATCTTTCTTCCATCCACATGGTAGGACCCGGTAAAGAGGGAGCACAACTGGAAGGAAGCAAAGATTTCTCCAAGCAATTTATGGCTCGGCATGGAGTGCCTACGGCTAAGTCGCGCACTTTTCAAGCGAACGAAAGTAAAGAAGCCATTCAATATCTGGATCGTTGCAAATCACCTATTGTACTAAAAGCGGATGGTCTGGCTGCGGGTAAAGGAGTTATCATATCAACGACCATCCGAGAAGCAAAAGTTTCGATAAGAGAAATGCTAGAAGAAAAAAAGTTTGGTGAGGCAAGTTCAAAAGTTTTAGTGGAGGAATTTCTTCATGGCATTGAGTTATCTGTCTTTGTACTAACGGATGGTGAGCATTATGTAATTCTGCCTGAGGCTAAGGATTATAAACGAATTGGTGATGGCGACACAGGACCAAACACGGGTGGCATGGGCGCAATCTCTCCTGTTGTCTTTGCTGACTCAGCTTTCATGAAAAAAGTAGAAGACCGCGTTATCAAACCCACTATTGAGGGATTAAAGAAAGAAGGCATCCCTTACAAAGGATTTATTTTTATTGGTCTTATGAATATGCAGGGCGAGCCCTATGTCATTGAATACAATGCACGTATGGGTGATCCGGAAACGGAAGCGGTTATGACTCGAATCGATAGCGATCTGGTTGAACTACTTGACGCTTGCGCGAAAGGTCAGCTAAAGGGTCATAAAATCACAATTAGTCCAAACTATGCGGTTACTGTTGTGATGGCCTCTGGCGGCTATCCTGAAAATTATGAAAAAGGGAAAATCATCTCCGGTTTGAATGAATCGGATGAGGCCATAACATTTCATGCAGGCACTATCACTCAAAACAATAAGATCGTAACTAATGGCGGTCGGGTGCTGGCTGTTACCGGAATAGGGCAAACATTAACACAAGCATCAAAGCATGCCTATACGGCCGTCTCAAAAATTAGTTGGGAAGCTGCCTATTACCGAAAAGATATAAGCCTCGATCTGCAAAAAATTGAAAACCAGTCCTAAATGGCTTCACATCGTTTGCCATTACCCTGCCAACCATATAACTTTAAGGTTTAAACTGATCTAATAATTACACGATGGGGTGCGCCTGTGGAACTAAAAAGGATGGAAAGGTATCGGGTTGTAATAACAACGGTGCCTGTAACACAGGGGGGTGCAACAAGATGAATGTATTTGACTGGCTTTCCAACATGGATATGCCCGTTAAAGACCGTTTTGCGGTGGTAGAAGTTCGATTTAAGAACGGACGAAAAGATTTTTATCGCAATACGGATAGTCTTTCTCTAACAACAGGCGATGCCATTATTATAGAAGCTGCTACAGGCCACCATTTGGGGCATGTGTCGTTGCAAGGTGAATTGGTCCGCTTACAAATGCAAAAAAAGAAGGTTGCCAATGATGATGAAATCAAAAAGATTTACCGCTTGGCACATCAAAAAGATCTCGAAAAATTTGAGGAGATAAAAAAACGGGATTTACCAACGTTATACCGTACCCGTGAAATCATTAAACAGTATAACCTGGCCATGAAACTCTCGGATGTAGAATATCAGGCTGATAATACAAAGGCTACCTTTTTCTATTCTGCTGAGGACAGGGTAGATTTTAGAGAGTTAATTAAACAACTGGCTTCTGAATTTAAGGTAAGAGTGGAAATGCGCCAGATAAGCCTGCGGCAAGAAGCCGGAAGGCTTGGTGGTATTGGTGTTTGTGGTCGGGAACTTTGTTGCTCCACCTGGTTAAGTGACTTTAAAAATGTTGCCACCAGCGCGGCCCGGTATCAAAATCTATCATTAAACCCTAGCAAACTTTCTGGGCAGTGCGGGCGTTTAAAATGCTGCTTGAATTACGAGCTTGAAACGTATATGGATGCGCTTCGCGGTATTCCGGAAATTGAGTCTCCGTTATTGACAGAGCGCGGTGAAGCACGATTACAAAAGACGGACATCTTCAGACGAATTATGTGGTTTGGTTATAAAGAAGAGAATACTTGGTTCCCTTTAAACATTGATCGGGTGAATGAAATTCTGGCTATGAATCGCGAAGGTAAGCGCCCCGCAAGCCTGGAGATAAATCAGGAGGAAGCCAAAGTGCCTTTGGCAAAGCTTAATAGTGATCTTGAAAATTTAGACAGAAAATTCAAGGATAAATCTAAAAATAGAAAAAAGAAAAACAAGAATCACGGCCACAACCGAGGTCAGGCACCTAATCAGCAAAATAGAAATCCACAACCCCGCAGCGGACCGAAGGGCCCTAAAAAAGGATGAGTCGTTTTATCTTCTTATTTGCATTACTTTTTTTGGTGGGGTGCGATTCGAATCGTGTGTTTGAAGATTACAAAGAATTTAACGATCGAACCTGGAAGATTAATGATCGGGTCTATTTTGATTTTGAGATTAAAGACACAACGAAAAAATACAACCTGTATTACAATGTGCGCAATTCGTTAGAGTATCCGTACGCACGAATTTTTGTTAACTATTCATTAAAAGACTCTATTCATACCGAATTGACTTCTGCGCTTGCATCGAATTATCTTTTTGATCAAAAAACAGGAAGCCCCTTGGGAAGAAGTGGGCTTGGGGATGTTTTTGATAATCAATTTATTCTCATTCGCAATCACTCATTTATTGCCACGGGAGTTTATCAACTTAGTCTGGAACAATTTAACAGACAAGATTCACTGCACGGAGTTATTGCCGTGGGTATTCGGGTTGAAGAAGCCCCAGAATTAAACCCATAAAAAATGGGACCCTTGAGAGTCCCATTTTTCCGAAAGAGATTATAGTCATTCGTTGGCTTACATCTGACTAGAATGGCTCTTCCTCTAAAACCTGAAAAACTAAATACTAAACTCAAACAACCGTGAAAAACTATTAAGACAAATGTAAACCGGAGAGACAATGGTTGTTAAGAAAAATCATTAGAAAGGGATTAGAACCCAGCCTCCGTTTTTAGAGTAACCTTTACTCTCGTTCCTGTTTCGGGTGTTGATTCTATGCCAATCTGGCCCTTATGTATTGAAATTATCCGTTGACTTAGCGGTAATCCGACTCCATAACCTTTAATTTTAGAGGTGGCATCGGCTCTAAAAAAAGGCTGAAATACATTATCGAGATCTTTGCGGTTTATCCCAGGACCGTTATTTGCAACCTCCACAATCAAGCTGTTTTTCTGACAAGATAATTTTATGTGCGCAGTGCCTTCCTCCGAAAATTTGCAGGCATTTTCGATGATATTTTGAAAAGCTACTTTGAGCAAGTATGGATTCCCATTTACGTACAAGCGCCTTTCGTCTTCTGGCATATCAATAATCTCAACTTCTACTTTATAATTTACATCTATCGTGCTAATGCTCTCACGGGTTTCCCAAAGAATTTCGTCTAACCGTACTCTAGCCATAGTAAACGAATCTGACTCACGTGTAAGTCGAGCCAGATCGAGCAAACTATTGGATAGATGATTTAAACTTCTGATATCCTCTAAGACTGATTCTATCGTTTCTCGATACTCTTCTTTTTCCCGTTCATTCAAAAGTGTTACTTCCAGTTGAGAAGTAATATTAGTTAACGGATTTTTAAGTTCATGCGAAACATTTGACACAAACATTTTTTGAAGTTGAAAGGCATTCTCTATTCGTGCCAGCAGTCCGTTAAATATATTGATCAACTTCCCCATTTCATCTGGGTGAGGGCTTGCCTTCAGGCGTTGAGCCAGGTTTTGGGGCGAGATGTTTTGTACATCGGAAATAATTCTTTTTATAGGTTGTAAGGCGCGGCCGGCATAGATCCAACCAGAAATTGAAACCAAAACAATTAAGATTATAAAATGTGCTGTAAGAAGTCTTCGTAAATCTATAAGTCGGTTGTATCCGTTCACATCTTCCGCGGAAGCTATAATAACATATTCCTGCCCATTATCCTTAAAAGGAATACCCGTGACGGTATATTCATTATGAACTATTTTTTTTTCACCCTCTGATTTCACTGCTAGAAAAAGTGAATCGTAAATACCTAACTTCACTGTATCTCCACTAAAATAAATTTCTTTGCCAGCCTCATCAAAAACGCGAATGCTTTCGCGATACAAATTATCACGTTTGGCGCGATCAATAATCTTTAATAACGTAGTGTCAACCTGATCAACTTTTATCAAAAGAATAGCTGCTGTGATAGCCTTCTCGCGAAGTCTCCTCGCAAAATCCTGTTCTGTAAACTGAAAGGTGAAAAAATAAATGGCAAAGAATGAAAGCAGTACAATGGTACTAACCAGCACCGTAAATTGTAACGTTAATCGGGTCCTTATCTGCACAGCCTAAGACTCCTTTAAGATATAGCCCATTCCAAACTGGGTGTGAATGAGTTTACTTTCAAAATCCTTGTCAATTTTTTTCCGAAGGTAGTTTACGTAAACCTCCACCATGTTGGTTCCTGTATCAAAGTCAACATTCCAAACATGCTTGGAAAGTTCTGCACGGGGAATCACTCGACCCTGATTGCGAAGAAAATATTCCAGCAACGAAAATTCTTTTGATGTGAGTTCGATTTTCTTTCCGGCCCGCACCACGCTTTTACTGTTTAAATCCAGTGTCAGGTCTGCAAAGCGAATTTGATTTTCATTAACTGGGAGTTTAGGCTGGCGCTTCGTAAGAGATCGGATGCGCGCCAATAGTTCCTTAAATTCAAATGGCTTGGCCAGATAATCATCAGCACCACTGTCTAACCCGGCAACAACATCATCGGTATCGCCTAAGGCAGTCAACATCAATATAGGCGTTTCATTCTTTGCAGCTCGTAACTCTTTGCAAAGATCTGTTCCGCTTAGCTCGGGCATTATTACATCGGTAATAATTAGATTATATTCATTTCTGAAAGCGAGATTTTTCCCAGACTTACCATCTTCAGCGGTATCTACTTCATAGCCATGTTCCTCGAGTCCCTTCTTGATATACTGAATCGTCTTTCGTTCGTCTTCTATTAATAAAATATTCATTAACCAAAGTTACCGCTATTAACCCAGAAAGTCATTAGCTTTTTTATTCAAACTCAATCAGAAATATCATTGAATTGGATCACAAAAAAAGGCAGACCGTTCTGGTCTGCCTTCATTATTTAAATTCAATAGATTATGCAGCCACTTTTACCTGTTGCTTCTTTTTCACTTTAGCAGAAGTATTTTCCAAATCCAGTACAACCGGTGCGGCAATAAATATGGAAGAAAAGGTTCCTATTACAATACCAATAAACAGAGCGAATGAAAATCCGCGCAATACTTCGCCACCAAATAGTAATAAAATAAGCACCACAATCAACGTAGTTCCCGAGGTTATTAATGTACGGCTTAGCGTGCTGTTAATGGCATCATTAAACACTTTCGCACGATCGTGGGTAGCACCAAAGCCAAGGTATTCTCTAATCCGATCGAAGATAATCACCGTATCATTAATCGAGTATCCGATAATCGTTAACAAGGCTGCCACAAACACCTGGTCAATCTCAAATGAAATACCGAAGGCCCGTGCAATACCAAAAGATGCAACTACAAATAACGTATCGTGTACCGTTGCCACAATGGCACCTGCGCTATACGTCCAGCGCTTAAAGCGAATTAAAATGTAAAGGAATATCAGTACTAACGATGCCATAGCAGCTTCAAAGGCAGATCCTTTGATGTCATCGGCAATGGTGGCGCCTACTTTTGAAGAAGATGAAATGGCAAAATGTTTATCGTCTACCTGGGCATCATTTTCAGCAAACTCCAATCCTTTAAACTTTTGGATTCCCTCAATCAGGGCCGCCTTAACCTTATCATCTGCAGCTTCTGATTCATCATCCACCAAGTAGGAGGTAGTTACTTTCAATACCTTATCACTATCGTATGTTTTCACTTCAAGACCGCTATTCTCAAAGCTCTGTGTTAACGCAACTTTCATTTCGGTAGCTGCCACAGGTTGATTGAACGAAACTACGTATGAACGACCTCCTTTAAAATCAACCCCAAGATTCAAACCCTGTAGAGCAATCAGAATAAATCCAATAACGGTTATGGTTACAGTAATCAGATATACCTTTTTACGCATCCCGATAAAATCATATTCCTTACGCTTTTTAACCATTTTAGCCATAGCACTATCAAACGAAACTTTTGATTCATCGCCTTTACGCACCATCCATTCTACCACTACGCGCGAAATGTAAACCGAAGAGAAAAATGAGGTAGCGATACCAATCATTAACACAATCGCAAATCCTTTCAACGGTCCCTGGCCTAAAACAAACAATGCTATCGCTGTAATTAAGGTAGTAAGGTTAGAGTCAAAGATGGTAGTAAACGCCCGCGAATAGCCATGGCTGATAGCATCCCGGAGTTTACGTCCATGTGCCATCTCTTCTTTAATTCGTTCATAGATCAAAACGTTTGCATCCACTGCCATACCCATGGTAAGCACTATACCCGCAATACCGGGCAGCGTAAGGGCAGCATTAAATTGAGCCAAAATTCCCATGATAAAGAAGATGTTAAACAACAAGGCGATATTGGCCACCCAGCCACCTTTTGAATAATACGCAACCATGAAAAGTACCACGATACCCAACCCACAGGCCATTGAAATCAAACCTTGGTTTTGAGCAACCTTACCTAAGCTGGGTCCTACTATGGCTTCTTCAACAATTCGTGTAGGTGCCGGTAATGAACCAGCCTTTAATACGTTCGCCAAATCTTTGGCTTCTTCCAGCTCAAAGCTTCCTGAGATTTGAGAGTTGCCATTTGGTATTTCGCCCTGCACATTAGGTGCTGTATATACATAGTTGTCTAGTACAATAGCAATTCTACCCTGCGGCTGCTTGCTGGCCGCTGCAGCCGTGATTTTCGCCCAACTGCGCGCACCTGCTGCATTCATCGTCATACTTACGGCAGGTCTGGCAAACTGATCATAGTCCAAGCGCGCATCGTTAATTACTTCACCCGTTAGTAAGGGTTTTCCCGCACGTCCTAAATTCACAAAATTCAATTGAATATCTTCAACTCCAGGAGTTAGTTTAGGATCAGACTTTACATCCCAGAAATAGCCAACCGTTCTCGGTAACATATTTTTTACTTCAGGTCTTCTTAGGATACGATTGATTTCTGAAGTATCCTTTACTTCATATAGAAAGGGTGCACTTTGATTCATTAAAGAAAACAAAGGCGATGAAGTTGCTAAACGCAAAGAATCCAAAGAACTGATTGAACTATCACGCACCTGACCCAGTTGTTTTTCTAAGGCTGATTGTGTTGTATCCGCTGGGGCGGTTGTTGCGTCTTTGTTGGTATCAGTTAACGTAAGTGTCTTTCTTGCATTTTGCTCCTTTACCAAAAATTCATTAATGGCTGCAAAAGATTGACCTAACTGCGGATCAAAGGGCTCTACGATTTCCCAAAATTCTAAACGGGCAACGCCTTGCAATAATTTACGAACGCGCTGCGGGTTGTCGGCTCCTGGTATTTCAATTTGAATTCTTCCTTTATCCTGCAAACGCTGAATGTTAGGTTGTGAGGTACCAAACTGATCGATACGGGTTTTTAGAATCGTAAAGGAACGATCAATGGCTCCGTCAACTTCGGTATTCAAAAACGCCAATACCACATCATCGGTATCGGTTAATTTAACCCGGTCTTTGTTTGCCGCTGAAGTAAATAAAGACGCTAACGATTTATCTGGGTTGGCATCTTTAAATGCCTTGTAAAATAAACTCACATAATCGTTAGTGCTTGTCTTTTGCATTTCGCGCGCTTGTTGAAGTGCAGCGAGGAAGGCAGGGTCCTGGCTATTTCCACTTAAGCCCTTGATAATATCAACGGGCGAAATTTCTAGCACCACGTGCATCCCACCTTGTAAATCAAGACCGAGGCTTAACTCGTTTTCTTTTACCTCTTTAAATGTATATTCTGCACCAAACAGATTATACACAGGCTGGTTCCATATCGAATCCAGATAGTTTTGCTTTTTTGACAGATTCAACGATCCGCTTTGATCGGTTGCATAATCAATCGCATCCTGATCAACCCGGCTCGATACAAATGTAAACGAGAGGTAATACAAACAGAGAAACGTAATGACTACGCCCAGAAATACAACTACACCTTTGTTACGCATAAGAAATTAAAATTTAATAATGATTTATAACTATGAAATGACTGATCAGGTTGATCAATCTGATAAGGAAAATACGTTGCGAAATCAGGGCGCGTTTGGCGCGATAACAAACCGGAGGAAAGTCTGAAACAGACTTTGAATAATCACTTCCGGCCGAGGGAAAAGATTCCGTTCATTTTGAGGCTCTCCAAGAACTCCTATTACACTATCTGGAACTTGTTCATCTACCCGTACAACTGCGCCTTGGGTTAAGGCTTCGGCAGGAGCTGAGATGACGGTTTTACCTTCAGATTGGTCCTTAGCATGCTCAGTTTTCTCTTTCTGGTCTTCCCGTGTGCTTTGAGTATAGCTATGGGAAAAAATGATAACCAAAGCGGCCATTAAGCCTGCTGCTATCAAAAATCCGCGATATATAGATCTATTTCTCACTTCTTAATTTTGGAAGACCACAAAAGTAGCGTTTAGAATCCTATTTACAAATCGCTGTTTAAATGTGTTTTTGACTCGATTTGCAAACTACTTCAACTTTGATTTCAAATACCCAACCAATACATCCAGGGCTCGCTCAAATTTGCTGTTATTGGGAATCACTAAATCTGCCTGATGTTTCAACGGCTCAATCAATTGTTCATAGACAGGCATTACATGATATTGGTACCGATACAGAACATCATCAATATCGTATCCGCGTTCTACCTGATCGCGTTTAATCCTACGGCCCAACTTAACATGATCCTTGGCTTCAATAAAAATCCGCAGATCGAGTTCGTTGGAAATTTCTTCGAAGTATTGAACGAATAATCCCTCTACCACAAGAATAGGAGCCGCTATAAATTCGAGTTGTTTTTTCTCCGCTAGCGGATTATTAAAGACATACTCCGTCTTTGATACCGATTGACCTGATTTCAATTTCAATAAGTCGGTTTGAAAGGCTTCCCGATCAATTGAAACAGGCAAATCAAAATTCTTTACACCATTTTCATCAATAGGCTGTTGGTCGCGTGGCTTGTAATAATTATCCTGTGAGATCAAACAAATCTCAGTTGCCTTGAAGGCTGATGACAATCCCTGAAGAAAGTACGTCTTTCCCGATCCACTTCCGCCCGTAATGCCTATGGTAAAGGGTTTTTTCATAGTTGCCTCAGGCGTTCGATAAGTTTCTATGCTTCAAATGAGTAACCAATTTTTCAATGGCACGCGCCCGGTGACTTAATGTGTTTTTCTCGTCCAACGACATTTCGGCCAATGTTTTTGTATTTCCATCTGGCAAAAAAATCGGATCATATCCAAACCCTTCCGCCCCTCTTTGTTGATCGATAATTATACCGTTCAAAATTCCTTCAAATTGCTTCTGACCAGATGGAGTTATTAAAGTGATGACTGTTCTGAATCTGGCTTTTCTGTTCTTAATACCTTCCAAATTTTCGAGTAACCGTTTCATGTTATCCACAGCATTTCGTTGTTCGCCCGCGTATCGCGCAGAATAAACGCCCGGTGCACCATTCAAGGCCTCCACTTCAAGGCCGGTGTCATCCGCAAAACACGAAACAGTGTAACGCTCAAAAACATACTGCGCCTTTTGAAGCGAATTTCCCTCTAAGGTTGTTTGTTCCTCGGCCAGTTCTTCATTACAACCTATATCGGCAAGCCCAACCAAAGCGAAATCATTACCCAATAAAGCTTGCACCTCCTTTATCTTGTGTTGATTATTGGTGGCAAAGCAAAGTGTCATTTCAAATCACTTCAAACAGTTCTACTTCAAAGATCAGGTTCGAGTTTGCCGGGATAGACCCCGTTGCCTGGGTACCATAAGCCAACCCTGATGGAATATATAGCGTTGCTTTAGAGCCTGCAGGCAGGAGTTGAAATCCAATCTTCCATCCCTGAATGAGATTACTAAGTTTAAACACAACCGCGCTATTCGCCTGATCAAAAATCTGACCGTTCGATAACAACATTCCTTTGTACTTGACTTTAATGGAATTGGCCAATGTTGGCTTCGCTCCGGTACCTATAGAAGTAATCACATAGCGCAATCCAGATGCATCCGTTTGTGCGGTAATGCTATTTGTTGACAAATAGTTGTCAATAGCTTCTCCATCAGCAACAAGTTGGTCCTGAAAACTCAGCGGTTCATCATTCGAGCAACTGTTTAGACTTAAGCCAATTACGCAAATCAACCAAACTAACTTTTTCATATTACTTAATTTCAAGCATTTCCATGTCAAACTTCAAAATAGAATTGGGCACAATCAATTGTCCTCTTCCTTGCGCACCGTAAGCTAAAGTAGAAGGAATAAATACAGTCATCTTTGATCCTACATTCATCAATCCCAACGCTTCCTCCCATCCCGGAATTACCTGCTGGTATCCAAGCATTACTTCCAACGGCTCATAAGGTTTTCTTCCCTCATTAAATACATTGTTAGCGCGCGCCAAAGATTCAATGCTGCTATCAAAGCAAGGACCATCTAACAAATAACCGGTATAATTTACACGCACTGTTTGGCCGGGTCTTGCATTTTCTCCCTTACCAGGTTTGGTAATAATATATCGGATACCGGATGGTGTAGCTGAAGCCATCAATGCTTTTTGCTGCAAGTGACTCGCAATAAGTACGGTGTCTTTTGCCAGTTGCTCAAGTTCCCCCTTCATTGCTTTTTCATTTTGCTTGGCAACCAATTCAGTCTGAATTTCTCTGGCCCTTTCCTCTGATACGATATCAGTAACTCCGATATAAAAGGTAAACAAGCCCGTACTATCAACCCCTGGAGGAGGCGAAGTGCGAAATGTTTTTTCAAAAAGTGTTTTGGCCGGAATCTGAAACGTTACACTATCACCTTTAGCAAGCAATTGAAATATCTCTAAAACCCCATCACCTTCCGGTACAGTATCTTGCGCCATAACCATAGTTGGAAAATCATTCTTACGACTGTCATTCCATACCGAGTCTTTGCCATCCATAAACATAAAGTCCATAATTAAGATTTGACCGGGCTTGGCCACCTCACCTGCTCCTTTGCGTAATACAGTATATTTATAACCTGATGGAGTTTTTTTAGAATCGGAACACGACATACTTAAAATCGCAATAAACGCGATAAGCAAAACTGAATTTTTCATTTTATTGATTTAGATTGTTTTAGTTACTCTTTTAATAATTGATTTTTATACTCCGGCAATACCTCTAAAAACTTTTTAAGGGTTGCTTCCAACGATAACTTAGTCGATCCGCCCGAGGCATTGCGATGCCCCCCACCTTCAAAATGCTTACGGGCTAATTCATTCACGGAAAAATTTCCTAACGACCGAAACGATAATTTTATTTCTTCCTTACGATCGTACATCATTACTGCCATGACCACGCCTTTAATAGAAAGGCCATAATTGACAAGGCCTTCGGTGTCGCCTGTTTGCGCTCCATAGCTCTTCAATTCGTCCTGACTTAAGGTCATATAAGCCGTTCGGTATTCTGGTAATACAACCAATTTCTGACTCAATACAAAACCTGTAAGGCGCAACCGCTCGAGTGAATTTGTATCATAAATCTGAAACGCAATTTTATGCGGATCAGCACCATACCCCACCAAGGCGGTGGCAATCTGAAATTCCTTTTGCCGGGTATTATTATGCCTGAACCCACCGGTATCTGTCATTAATCCGGAATAAAGGCACGTTGCAATATCTTTGTCTATCAGATTTTGTTCTTGTAAATCCTCAATCAATTCAAAAATAAGTCCTGCCGTTGATGCCGACTCGGTACTCCATTTTTCGAAATCCGCAAAAGCTTCGGGCTCCAGATGGTGATCAATCAGAACTTTAGTAGCTCCGGATTTTTTAACCATATCTCCAAGCGTATTGATCCGACTCAAGCTTGAAAAATCAAGACAGAAGATAATTTCTGCATTTTCAATTAGTATGGCTGCCTTTGATTCATTCTCGGGTTGCTGCTGAGATAAGGCCAGTACCGTTTGATTCCCTGGCATCCAAGCCAAAAAATCAGGGTAATTACTTGGGGTTATTACAGAAACCTGATGGCCTTTTTTACTTAAAAACCTAGCCAAACCTAACGATGAACCTAAAGCATCAGCATCTGGTTTAAAATGCGTAACGATAACAACCCGCTTTGGCTGGCTAATTAGAGACTTAAAGGCCGGTAAATTTTTCATCGAAGCCGCAAAAATGGCAATTTTAATTGGGAGTGCATAACACTAAGTTTTTGCGACATAGTTGAATTGGATTAAGTCAAAAAACATTGCGCGCCAGACTATGGACTGTTATCTAAAAAGCTAATTTTGCGCCCGAATTAAGGATTTCGAAACAATTTAAATTTTACGATAAAATGGCAAAAAACAGAACTTTTACGATGATTAAGCCGGATGCTACAGGGGCGGGGAATACAGGAGCAATTATTAAAATGATTGAAGAGGCTGGCTTTCGCATCGTTGCGATGAAAAAATCTCAGTTAAGCGCAGAGCTGGCTGGCAAATTCTATGAAATCCATAAGGAGCGTCCTTTTTATGGCGAGTTAGTTACCTACATGAGCAGTGGTACTATTGTGCCCATGATTCTAGAGAAAGATAATGCTGTTGAAGATTTTAGAAAATTAATTGGCGCAACCGATCCTAAGAAAGCTGCACCGGGCACTGTACGTGCTTTGTTTGCAAAGTCTATTGATGCCAATGCCATCCATGGCTCTGATTCTGATGAGAATGCAGCCATTGAAGGCAATTTCTTTTTCTCACAATTTGAGAGATTTTAATTAGTAGCTGGGTACTGGTATCTAGTCGCTTGCTTCTAGTAACTAGTAAACAGTATCCACGCATGACATTCGGTGAACCTTTTTTATTCTCTCCGGTTATTTAATCAAAATTTATTCTATGACTTCCATCGATCCCACCTACTCAGAAAAATTTGAATCGCGGCACAACGCACCCGATGCACACCAAATCGCGGAAATGCTTAAAGTAGTGAGGGCTACCTCGGTGGATGAAGTCATTGATCAAACTTTTCCGGCAAACATCCGGTTAAAAAAGTCACTGAACCTTCCGGCAGCCCAATCTGAATATGAATTTTTGAATTCATTTAAAAAGATGATTTCAAAAAACAAAATCTATAAGTCTTATTTAGGAACTGGTTATTACAATTGCATTACACCGGGTGTTATTCTTCGGAATGTATTGGAGAATCCAGGATGGTACACAGCCTACACTCCTTATCAAGCTGAGATTGCGCAGGGTCGTATGGAAGCATTGATCAACTACCAAACCGTGATCATTGACCTTACGGGAATGGAGATTGCAAATGCTTCATTACTCGATGAAGCAACCGCAGCTGCCGAAGCCATGCACTTACTGTATGCTTCGCGCAAAGGCAATAAGAAAAATGCCAATACTTTTTTTGTTGATGAGAATACGTTTCCACAGGTTATTGACTTGTTAAAAACAAGATCGGCACCGATTGGAGTTACGTTGCAAATCGGAAACATTGAAAAATTAGATCTTGCCAATCCCGATCTTTTTGCAGCCTATGTTCAGAACCCAGACAACAATGGTGAGATCAAAGATTACACAGCGCTGATTGAAACCGCCCATGAAAAAGAACTTTTTGTAGTTGTTGGTGCAGACTTGATGAGCCTTGTGCTTATGAAATCGCCCGGAGAAATGGGGGCTGATGTAGTGGTTGGTTGTTCGCAACGTTTTGGTGTGCCCATGGGTTTTGGTGGGCCGCATGCCGCATTCTTTGCAACGAAAGAAGAATTCAAAAGACAAATTCCCGGTAGGATTATTGGTATTTCCATTGATGCTCAAGGAAACCCGGGTTATCGCATGGCTTTACAAACTCGCGAGCAACACATTCGCAGAGAAAAAGCAACCTCTAACATTTGTACTGCGCAAGTGCTGCTTTCTGTTATGGCCAGCATGTATGCAGTGTATCATGGCCCCAAAGGATTAAAGAAAATTGCAGGCCGCATTCATGGGCTTGCACAAATTCTTGAAAAAGAAATTGTTGCTCTAGGTTTAAAACAAGTAAATAAAAATTACTTCGATACACTTAAGGTTGCTGTTGCTGACTCAAAAGCCATTCGCGAGAAAGCTGAAAAAGCAGAACTCAACTTCAGGTACTTTGAAAATAATCACATCGGAATTTCTTTAGATGAAACGACTAATTTAAAGGATGTTGAAAATATTCTTTCTGTACTTGGAGCTACGTCTTCTATAAAAGCTAGCAAAGCTGAGATTAAGTGGCCAAGTTCTCTTATTAGAACATCTTCTTTTTTAACTCATCCGATTTTCAATACGCATCATTCCGAACATGAAATGTTGCGCTACATAAAAAGGTTAGAGAACAAAGATCTTTCGATGGTTCACTCTATGATTTCATTGGGCTCTTGCACCATGAAATTAAATGCCACGGCCGAAATGATTCCAGTTACATGGCCTGAGTTAGGTCAAATACATCCTTTCGCTCCTGCGGATCAAACACTCGGGTATAAAGAGATGATCACTAACCTGGAAAACTGGTTAAAAGAAATAACCGGCTTTACAGGGGTATCGTTACAACCAAATAGTGGTGCGCAAGGTGAGTATGCCGGCTTGATGGTTATTCGTGCCTATCATGAAAATAGAAACGAACCGCACAGAAATATTTCATTAATCCCTGCCTCCGCACACGGTACCAATCCTGCCAGCGCAGTAATGGCGGGCATGGATGTAGTGGTTGTAAAATCAGATGCCGAAGGAAAAATTGATGTGGCCGATTTGAAAGCAAAAGCGGAACAATATAAAGACAAGCTATCGTGTTTGATGGTTACGTATCCATCTACACATGGCGTGTTTGAAGAATCAATTGTTGAAATCTGCGAAACCATTCATGCGCATGGGGGATTGGTTTATATGGATGGTGCTAATATGAATGCCCAAGTGGGATTAACATCTCCTGCCAACATTGGTGCCGATGTTTGTCACTTAAATCTTCATAAAACATTTTGTATTCCTCACGGTGGTGGTGGACCAGGCATGGGACCTATCTGTGTGAATGATAAACTAAAACCGTTCCTACCGGGTCATGCTGTTATTAAGACTGGTGGCGAAAAAGCAATCTCAGCCGTGTCATCTGCCCCGTGGGGTAGCGCGAGCATCTTAGTTATTTCTTACGCATACATTGCCATGATGGGAAGCGAAGGATTAACCAACGCCACCAAGATGGCTATCTTCAATGCGAATTACATTAAAGAACACCTTAGTAAACATTTTAAAATCTTATACACAGGAACGAACGGCCGATGTGCACACGAAATGATTGTTGATTGCCGCGATTTTAAAAAAGCCGGAATTGAAGTAGAGGATATTGCCAAGCGATTGATGGATTATGGTTTCCATGCACCCACCGTTTCGTTTCCAGTAGCTGGAACTTTAATGATTGAGCCAACAGAAAGCGAACCTAAAAAAGAAATGGATCGCTTCATTGAAGCATTGATCGAAATCAGAGATGAAATTCGTGAGATAGAAGAAGGCAAGGCTGATAAAGAAGAAAATGTTTTGAAGTATGCGCCACATACTGCGGCCGTAATAACAGCTGATGAATGGACAAGACCTTACAGCAGACAAAAGGCAGCTTATCCGTTAGCCTTTGTGAAGGAGGCTAAATTTTGGCCAACTGTTAGCCGGGTTGATAATGCCTATGGTGATCGCAACTTGATGTGCAGTTGTTTGCCGATGGAAGAATACTCCAAACCTGAAGAGACGACAGCTTAGGAGTCTAACCTTAAATTTAAGAATGCCAGTATTAACTGGCATTTTTCTTTTGCAATCAATTGATAAATTGAAGTAGATTCACAATCTGACAATGTCCACCAACGCGCAAAATGTAAAAGCTACACTTCCCTGGTGGACCTGGCTAGTTCCTGTTTTGGTCATTCATGTTACAGGACATCTTTCCTTATTCTTTAAATATGATCAGGGGGTAAGTACATTATATCTTCCTACAGCAGTGGCTATTGTTATGGTTAACTGGTGGGGAGTTGCTCGTGTGATTCCAGCCCTGTATATCGTTGCCACACTCAACACCTATTATTGGGGTATAGCAGAGTATTGGTTATGGCCCATCCTCTCAGCCCCCGAGGCTATCGCTGTTCTTATTTCTTATTATCTATTTCGAATTGTTTTTAAAGGAAAATATTGGCTTCCTTCAACGCGAGAATTCTTGCTTTTCATTTTCGTTGCGATCGTTATTCCTTTGTTGATTGAACTTCTCCTACTTCACTTCACGCTTATCTATTTTGGAGAACAGACATTAACTACTTTTGGTGAGAACTTTCTTCGCGGTTGGTTGGGTGAGTTTACTGCTAACTTCGGCATTGCAACCCCTCTTTTGTTCCTGCTCACTCCGTTTCTTTCGCGTAAAGGCTGGTTGTATCATCATCCGGATGAGTCATTGCCCAATCTCTTCCCCACTTCGAGAATAAAAATAATCGAATCTATAATCATTTACATAGCACTGCTTCTTCTCTCCTTTACTATTCCTTTTGAGAGATATTGGTTTGCCTATGGATTAGTGTCTCTTTATGTTGCCATACGATTCGGCTTTGGCGATGTACTTCTTTGCAATTTATATATCTTTATAATAACCTTTATTGCACCCGTATTTTTTCCAACCATCTGGGGTGTAAATATTATTATTGAATCGGAGTTGTACATTATTTTTTTAGGCAATCTTCTTCTTTCTCTATTTGCTGCCATAACGGGAAGAGTGATTTCTGATTTGCGATTAGCGGAAGAAACCTTAAACAAACAAAAGGCTGAGTTGGAGGCAGCCAATCTGGAGCTAGATCGATTTGTGTATAGTGCATCGCATGACTTAAGCGCTCCTTTAAAGTCTGTGTTGGGCCTTGTTGCAATAAGTAAAATTGATCCGGCCCCTGAATCATCAAAAAGCTATCTCCACCAAATTGAAACCAGTGTAAAAAAACTAGATGTATTTATCGGAGAAATTCTTGATTATTCCAGAAATAAACGATCAGGCATCAACCCCGAAAAAGTAAATCTTAAAGAGATCTGCGATGAAATTCTTGAAACCGTAAAATACCTCGATGGATTCTCCGATCTCAGTATTGAGATGCCTGGTTTAGAACAATGTATTGTGAGTCAGGATAAAACCAGATTAAAAATTATTCTTAGTAATTTAATTTCTAATGCAATTAAATTCAAGAAATCAAAAAATGAAATAGCGGGGTGGATTAAAATTACAGCTGAAAAAAAGGAAGGTATACTATTGATTCATGTTGAAGACAATGGCGAGGGAATCAAGGCAGAGTTAATCAAAAAGATATTTGATATGTTTTATCGTGCCTCCGAGAAAGCAAAGGGATCGGGACTCGGTTTATACATTGCGCTGGAATCAGCCAAAAAAATTGGCGGAACTATTCGCTTAAAAACTGAATATGGAACAGGCTCCTGCTTTACAATTGAAATTCCTGAATTGTAGACTAACAATCTCCTTCTCACTTCAATCCGTACTGATCAATCAGGTACACCATAGCCGCCATCGAAGCTGCACCTAATTCCAATTCGCGCTTATCTACTTTGTCAATAGTGTCTTCGGTTGTGTGGTGATAATTGAAATAGCGCTGCGAGTCGGGTAAAAAACCAAGCAACGCTACACCCTGACTTGCCAGTGGGCCAATATCAGCGCCACCGCCTTCTTCACTAAAGTCCGAAAGCCCATAGGGTTCCAATAAAGGTTTCCAACTTCTAACTTTTGCTTTTGCCTTTTCTTCAGTAGGTACAGTAAAGCCGCGGGGTACAAACCCTCCCCGATCAGATTCAATGGCAGCAATATGTTGCTCTTTATTTTTGGCAGCTAACTCCGCATATGCATTTCCGCCACGCAAACCATTTTCTTCATTCATAAACATAACAGCCCTTATCGTGCGCTTAGGTTTGTAGCCAATAGCATTAAATAATCGCAACACTTCAATGGACTGCACGCACCCTGCCCCATCATCATGCGCCCCTTGCCCAAGATCCCACGAATCTAAGTGGCCACCTACTACAATAATTTCATTAGGAAACTCGCTGCCTTTGATTTCTCCCACAACGTTGAACGATGGTGCATCTTCCAAAGTGACCGAGTGATTTTCCATATAGAATTGCAAGTCTTTTTCATCTTTTAAAAGTTTACTTACTAATTCGGCATGGCGTGTACTAATTGCCAAAGCCGGAATTTTTGTAACGTTAGGCGCATATCGCATATTACCGGTGTGTGGATAATCTTCCAGGTTAGAACCCATCGACCGAACCAACACCGCAACCGCTCCATACTTAGCTGCTTCAGATGAACCATTGCCCCGTTGATCCACTGCGCCACCGTACGCAGCAAACGTATTGAGCTTGGTGGGGTCCATTGCACGATTAAAAAATACAATCTTGCCTTGAACACCTTTCGTGCCTAGCAACTTCAATTCATCAAAATTTTTCACTTCGACTATACCCGCAGCAATACCGGCAGGTCCCGTGCTCACTGATCCTCCCAACGAACACACATTCACTTCTACCGTTCCTCTTTTCTTTGAATTAATTCTTCCTATTTCTTTCGTGCCTCGTACCCAATGCGGCACCAAGACTGGCTGTAACCAAACCGAATCAAAACCAAAGCCTTCCATCACGTGGCGACTCCACTCAACCGATGCGGCCGCACCCGGTGATCCCGACAGTCGAGGCCCAATATTTACGCAAAGATCAGTTAGCATTTCATATGACTTTCCTTTGCTTAAAGCTTCATCAAAGATTTGCTTAATCGCACCTTCATCGCGCACCTGCGAAATAGCTGCCAGGCTGAAAAAGAAAAATCCAAAAGTTAAAATTGATTTTGTCATATCGCTTCCGTTAATAAATTGGGTTGGCACTGATAAAAGTAACAGTACTAAGCACAAATACGCAATATCCTCTGAATTCGGAAAGCCTCTTTATTCAAAGTATTTAAGAAACTGGGTACGCGGCAATAAAAAAACAATCAAACGTTTGAAAGGCAATGTTTTACAGTCGAACTTAGTAAAAAAATAAAAATGGCTTTTCTATTTGATTCGTTTGAGGGTTGGAAAAACTATTGTACTGAGAACAAGAAGACCGTGGTGCAAGCAGTATTGGATTATGAACAGGAACAAAAAGGAAGAACCGAAGAACAAATCTGGACGGGGCTTGGTAAAGCCTGGGAGGTAATGAAAGATGCAGTGCATACAGGGTTAGAAGAAGATATGACTTCGCGCTCCGGTATGATTAATAATGGCGCCAAGAAAGTATTTCGCCATCCGGTGACGGTACTTTCAAAAGAATTTCAAAATCTTATCTCAAGAGCGTTAGCCGCTAAAGAGGTAAATTCCTGTATGGGTCGCATTGTAGCAGCACCGACAGCCGGTGCATCGGGTATTATGCCCGGTGTATTAGTTACGCTTCAGGAAATTCATAAAGTTGACGATAAAAAAATTTTAGAGGCAATGCTTTTAGCTGCAGGTATTGCTCTAATCATGGAACAGAAAGCAAGTATATCGGGTGCAGTTGGGGGTTGCCAGGCCGAAACCGGAACTGCTGCAGCTATGGGTGCGGGAGCTATTGTATATTGTTTGGATGGCAATACCGATCAGATTTTTAATGGTGTAGCCATCACCGTTCAGTGTATGTTAGGGTTGGTATGCGATCCGGTTGCCGGGTTGGTTGAAATACCTTGCGTGGTACGCAATGCAAGCGCAGCAGCTATCGCGAATAGTTCAGCCCAAATTGCTTTAGCCAATGTGAGCAGTGTTATTCCGGTTGATGAAGTGATAGAAGCGATGGGCGAAATCGGCTCTAGTATGGAAACACGCTACAAAGAAACTGCCTTGGGTGGATTAGCCGCTACAAAAACAGGACAAGCAATCGCAAAAAACGTTTTGATTCGGGATATTGAAATTATGCCTGATGAAAATGTGAGTTGAGGTTACCCAAAGGTAAAAGTCCTATAGAGACTACATCTCGGTAAATAGCGTCTTTATTCAACCAACCGAAATCTCTTTAGGGATGATATAACCAATTTGTCTTTTAAACCGGTTGTACACTTCTCACAAAATTCATCACAGCATCATACCCAAAATAAACAGCACTGGTTAAAATGACTGACCAAATACACGCGCTGACGAACATATAAATAATTATCTTCTCACGGTTTGGACTTACACTCACGGCTATCAACGTGCCCCCAATGGGCGAAAGAAGAATAGGTGTTAGCGCAGCAACACCTACCAATCCATATTTCTTAAGAAAATTAGATTTCTCTTTAGGAGGCTTATCCGATACTCTCTTTCTAAAGAGACGATTCCAGATTCTCTCTCTAATGAACTCCCCGAAATAAGTAAAGGCCACCACCACCGTCATCATACCGGCCACGGTAATAATCATAGTGGTAATGATGTGCAGTCCGGCTGCCTTGCCACCAATAGGGCCAAAAAAAAATTTAACCATGCTCCACAAATAAACCGTAAAGGTCTTCAGTATCTCTTCCCACATATCAATTCAAAATTTGAAATTTAAAATTAAGAACATTGAATCTTGAATTTTAAATCTTCTCCCCATAACTCAAATCACCGGCATCGCCCAGGCCAGGTACTATATAAAAGTGATCATCCAAATGTTCATCAATAGAGAATGTATAAAGGGTATAAGGAAGTTTTAGGTTTTTCTCAATGTACGCTATCCCTTCCGGGGATGCGATTAGTGCCGCGAGGTGTAAATGTTTAGGTGCACCCCTGCTGACTATTTCATTTACGGCTCTGATAAATGACTTACCTGTAGCCAGCATGGGATCTACCAAAATTACATCTCGGTTATCCAATCGGGGTGTGGCGAGATAATCCAGGTTAATCGTAATTTCTTCAGTACTTTCTTTCCGGTAAGCACCGATAAATCCAGCGTCCGCATCATCAAAATAATTTAAGAAGCCCTGAAAATAAGAGAGTCCCGCCCTTAGCACTGTAATAAGTACGGGTTGATTTTGCAGTTGATTAATAGAGGTTCTTTTTAGAGGTGTTTCAATTGTTAGGGGATTGTATTTCAGGTTTTTAGAAACTTCATAAGCCATAATCTCGCCTAGTCGCTCTACGTTCTTTCGAAAACGCATTCGGTCCTGTTGAATTTCTTTATCGCGCACCTGCGCTAAAAATTGCTTAGCCAGTGAATCGGTGCCTCCAAGATTGATCAATTTCATGAATTATTATTCAGGTTTACACAGTTCATATTCACATCATTCTATTACTTTGCACGTACAGTTCTCTCGAAAATTTACAATAAAGTTGTCAATATGACACGTGGAAAAAATAATAAAGTGACATCCGCTAAAGATACATTGCCGGATATCGAACTCCTTAAACAACTTTGTGAAATTCATGCCCCTTCGGGTGCCGAAACTCCACTAAAAAATTTTCTTCTTCATTATTTCAAATCAAAAAAGACAAGCTGGAAGCATACATTCCAAATCATTGAGGGCGAAGAATTTCAGGATTGTCTGATTTTAAAATTTGGAAAACCTCGTACAGCCATTTTTGCCCATATGGACTCTGTGGGTTTTACTGTGAGGTATTTTAATCAACTGGTTACCATTGGGAGCCCTGATGCTGAATCAGGAGCTCGCTTAGTAGGGCAGGATTCAAAAGGTCTTATTGATTGCGAATTAGAGTTCGATAAAGAAAATCACGCCTTCTACAAATTTGGCCGTTCAATTGACCGCGGGACCACACTCACCTATAAAATAAATTTTAAAGAAACTAAAGACTTTATAGAAACGGCCTACCTCGACAATCGTTTAGGAATTTACAATGCGTTAAGAGTTGCGGAGGAATTAAAAGACGGCTTAATCATTTTTACTTGTTGGGAGGAACATGGTGGCGGCACCGTAGGGTATTTGGCTGATTACATTTATAAAAAGTGGAAAGTCAGACAGGCATTGATTTCGGATATTACCTGGGTATCAGATGGCGTGGAACATGGGAAAGGAGTAGCTATTTCGATGCGCGATCGATACCTGCCGCGCAAGAGTTTTGTTGATAAAATCAAGCACATTGCACAAAAGTTTGGAATCGATCATCAATTAGAAGTTGAAGGTGCAGGTTCGAGCGATGGTGGAGAATTACAAAGAAGTGCCAATCTTTTCGATTGGTGTTTTGTGGGGGCTCCCGAACAACACGCCCACACACCGCACGAAAAAGTGCATAAGCATGATATCAAAACAATGATCGATCTTTATAATCGCTTAATGAAAGAACTCTAAACCAAACTCTATGACTACCACAACCAACCGCAGAAATTTTATTAAAGCCACTGCCATGGCTGGCCTGGGTTTTTCAATTCTTCCTTCTCATATCGCTTTTTCAAGAGACTCGGCTACCAAAGTGCGACTTGGATTTATTGGTGTCGGATTCCGCGGCCAAAGTCATTTGGAACTTGCCCTCAAACGCAATGATGTTGAAGTGGTCGCGCTTTGTGATATTCAACAGTCCATGATGGAAATGAGTTTGCAGATGGTGAGCAAAGCTAACAAGCCGAAGCCTACCGTAATTCTGGATGGACCTTGGGGATATAGAAAACTATTGGAGTCTAAAGATATTGATGCAGTCATTATATCTACTCCTTGGGAGTGGCATTCGGTTATGTGTTTAGATTCAATGAATGCTAAAAAATATGTGGGCTGCGAAGTAAATGTGGGAATGACCGTAGAGGAATGTTGGGAGTTAGTACACACTTCTGAACGAACTGGTATGCCTTTAATGATGTTGGAAAATGTTTGCTACAGGCGCGATGTGATGGCTGTGCTAAATATGGTGCGACAAAACATCTTTGGAGAATTAGTTCACTTACAAGGTGGCTACCAGCATGATCTTCGTGGCGTTAAGTTCAACGATGGCAAAACAAATCCCGGGGTTGGGGCAGAATTTGGAGAGAAAGGATTTTCCGAGGCCCAGTGGCGCACCCATCATTCCATCAATCGCAATGGTGAACTCTATCCAACGCATGGCATTGGCCCGATTGCAACGATGATTGATATCAACCGAGGCAACCGTTTTACTGAATTAGTTTCTTATTCATCTAAGTCGAGAGGCTTGCATGACTACATAGTGAAAACAGGTGGTGAAAATCATCCGAATGCAAAAGTAAAATTCAAGCTGGGTGATGTAGTTACTACCATGATTCGCACGGCCAATGATGAAACCATTTTATTACAACATGATACGAATTTACCAAGACCCTACTCGCTTGGATTTAGGGTACAGGGAACTAACGGCATTTGGATGGATGTAAACAAATCAATCTACATTGAAGGGCAAAGTAAAAAGCCACATCAATGGGAGGATGCCAAAGAGTGGTTAGATAAATATGATCACCCGCTTTGGAAAAAATATGGCAACGATGCCAGTGGTGCTGGTCATGGCGGCATGGATTGGTTTGTACTAAACGCATTTGTTGAAGCCGTGAAACGCAAAACCAATACCCCACAAGATGTGTATGATGCGGTCGCCTGGAGTGCTATCACCCCGCTATCCGAAACCTCTATTCAAATGGGAGGTGAAAGTGTTGAGTTCCCGGACTTCACACAAGGTAAATGGATGTATCGTAAAAATGATTTTGTTTTGGGCGATGATTATTAAGTGCTACAAATAGTAGTGTTACTACATTTCCTTTGTGAACCTTAGTGGGCTTCGTGTCTTTGTGGTTAAAGAATTTAAACCACAAAGGCACAAAAACACCAAGTGTCACAAAGTTCGCTCAGTAAAAATTTTCCGCAAACGATTTAGATCATTCAAACCACAAATATTCTTACACTCCTCAATCTTTTCGATTGGTGCTACGTTATCTTTGCAGCATCATTTTTAATTTATGAACGAAATACAAATTTTAGGTCTGGCTGCGGGTTCTTGCACGACCATCGCTTTTTTGCCACAGGTTATTAAAACCTGGAAGAGTGGCTCTGCCAAGGACTTGTCGTTAGGCATGTTCTCATTTTTTTGCTTTGGTGTTTTACTTTGGCTGGTATACGGAATTGTTATTAAAGATATTCCTGTTATTGTTGCCAACCTGCTTACTCTTGTGTTAGCATCTTCCTTGTTGTTCTTTAAACTCCGCTTCAAAGAATAAAAGGTTCAGGTTACACCACACGTAGTGGTAATTTTCAAGCAACCAAATCAATCCTAGACCTAATGTTTTGAACCCCTTTCACCAAGTTGGTTTCATGGCTTTTCTTTGTATTTTTCATGAATGAAAAATACAGTTTTAGGTATCTTAATTTTTTTCATACACTCGTTTTCTTTTGCTCAAACTTATATTGATAGTCTGGAACTTCGTTTGCAGGCGAGCGGTTCAGATTCCAGCCGGATTTATCTTTTAACCGAATTATCAAATAAATATTTAGCTAACCAACCGCCAAAGGCGAAACAGTATGCTCAAGAAGCCTTGGTACTCTCTAAGTCATTAGGAAGTATTTCAGGTGAAATAGAAGCCCTTAATAGATTGGGTGAATATGAGTTTAGGCAGAGCAATTATGCAATGGCTGTTGATTATTCAACGCAATCCCTCGCTTTGGCTGAAAAACGAGGCGATGCCGCAGCTATGGCCCGGGCCTATCGGGTACTTGGCAATATAAATACCTTTGGTTTTAAGCAATATGATTTAGCTCTCGAGTACCAACTCAAAGCGTTTTCAATTTATGAAGCGCAACACGATATGAGAAACATTGCTTCGTTTTGCGGGAATATTACCTGGCTATATGCCATTACCAATCGTAATCTTAAAGAAGCTCATAAGCTAGCCGATCGAGGTATACAATTATCTGATTCATTGGGCGACAATCAATTCTTGAGCTATAACTACAACTCGAAAGGTTTGATCTACATGCAGGAGGGCAAACTAGACTCCGCGATAGGGTATCTTAATCAATCTATCAAATGGGGTACGCTTGCTAATGATGCAGCCGTAATAGCATATGATAAAAGTATTCTGGGCAACCTGTATTTAAAAAAACGAAACTATACCATGGCCATTCAGTTTTTACAAGAAGCTCTGGTTGAAAGCCGGGAATTAAATGTGCGGGAAGTATTGAAAGAATCTTACCTGGGATTAGCAAAGAGTTACGAGGCTCTTTCCAATTACGACTTAGCCTATAAGTATAACTTGCTATTTAACGGGCTAAAAGACTCGTTGGTAAATTGGGAAACTACCCAGAAAGCGCTGTCTGTGCGGTTATCATATGATGCCGAAAAAAGAGAAGCTAAGATCTCTGAGTTGGAACTCGCCAATCAGCTGGCCCGAAAAGAAAAATTTACTTCTAATTTACTCTATGCTGTGGCTCTACTTTTCATGAGTATGATTATTGGATTGGTGATACGAAACAACAAACAGCGAAGTCGTACCAATCAACTTTTACAAAAAATGAATACTGAAATTGCTGAGCAAAACGCAAAACTCATCCAGGCAAATGAAATTAAGGATAAATTATTCTCAATCCTTGGTCATGATCTTCGTAGCCCTTTGGTAAGTCTAAAGGGATTAATGGAGCTAGTTCTCAGGAATGAAGTGTCTGAGCAGGAGTTCAAAGCATTTAGTAGTAAGCTAAATCAACAAGTATCGGGCACGCATGAAACGCTTGAAAATATATTGCAATGGTCGCATGCTCAAATGAATGGATGGCAACATTCACCCGTTAGTATTAACCTTCACTCCCTGGTAAATAGATGTACAAATCTATTTGAGGAGCCCGCTCGAGCTAAAAATATAACCTTATTAAATCAACTTACCCTTAATACTACTATCCATGCTGATGAAGCACAACTTGAACTTATTGTACGCAACCTGATTCATAATGCTATCAAATTCACAGGATCGGGCGGCCAGGTAAGGGTGCAAGGGTATGAATCCAAAACCCATTTTGAAATTCAGGTGATTGATACGGGAGTTGGACTTACAATAGATGAAATTAATGAGTTGTTTAAGGCTAAACCATCAAATTCTTCGCGGGGTACACAAGGCGAGCGCGGTACCGGTTTGGGATTAATGCTTTGCAAAGAAATGATCGAAAACAATGGAGGCTATCTTAAAGTAACAAGTCAACCTGGTAAGGGAAGTACGTTTCACGTTTTCATTAAGAACACCGTGGGGGCTTAATCTTCCATCAAGGCTTATTCTACAACCCTATTTTGACAAATCCTTAACGATTTCAAGCGCACGATCAATCTCTACGTCACTATTGAAAATATGCGTACAGTGCCTAACGCCATATTCTGCGCCTGAAGCCCGAGGCCGCATGCGTCCTCTTTTCCAAAACTCTTCTTGTAATTGTGCGCCTGTCATTCCTTGTATATTATAAACGGTAATCCCCGCACACATGGCTTCTTCTTCAGGCGAGTAAATTTTTACTTTACTAATCCTCCGCAACCCATCGCGCAATCTCAATCCTAAAAACTTAATCCGCGCATACACTTTATCAGGCCCAATTTCATTATGAAAATCCAGTGATGCATCTAAGCCCTTCAACACGGGAAAATTTCCAGTGCCGCGTTGTGTAAAGCGATAGCCTTCATCATCATGATTGTCCCAGCGTCCACTGGCAATAGTTGTCCAAATGTCTTTCATGCGATCTTGCTTCACATAAAGAAATCCGGTGCCGGCAGGTGCCCCCATCCATTTATGAAAACAACCGGCATACGCATCGCAATCCAGATCACGCACATCAATGGCTATGTGTCCTATGGTTTGTGCGCCATCAAGTAATGTAAAAATACCGCGCTTCTTTGCCTCGGCACATAATTCTTTTACTGGAAGAATCGCTCCACTCCCAGAAATCATGTGCGATAACATTAACACTTTTGTTTTCGGTGTAAATGATTTTACAATAATATCGTACGCTTCTTGAGAGGTTTTAATAGGCTTGGGAACAACAACTGTTTTAAATACGGCTCCGTAACGTTTTGCTTTTAATAAGAAGCCACTTTGCCCTCCCGAATGTTCCTGATTGGTTGTAAGCATTTCATCTCCTGACTGCAGAGTTAATCCATTAGCAATGTAACTCATCCCATTGGTAACGTTATCCGTCATGGCAATTTCTGGTGCACTGGCGTGTATCAGGTTGGCAACTTTCGTTCTGATACTCATCAGGTTATTATAACCACTAATAAATTCTTCCTTGTTATCATCTACATAAGCCCAGTCGGCTACATGTTCGCCAATGTAATTAAGATGCTGTGTCATTCGCTCAACCACCATGCGTGGCATAGCCCCTACGGTACCCGGATTAAAAAACACACTATCGCGAGATAGCATGAACTGATCGCGAATCTTATTCCAATAAGCAGGATCATTGGAAGCCGGCATTGCATTGGTCTGCGATTTTGCATCGAATCCAAATGTTGGTAAAGCCAGGGCAGTTAGTCCCATGGATTTAATTGCGGCTCTGCGGGTAGTCATAATAGATAGGGTTAGTGCACTACGAATCAAAGGAAAAAAT
>Ga0154020_10000206_pt1 | contig 69126 bp, 46 predicted proteins | sample Klosneuvirus_201_FD_109709 | JGI IMG/M metagenome (GOLD analysis project Ga0154020, IMG submission 109709) | Active sludge microbial communities from wastewater, Klosterneuburg, Austria - Klosneuvirus_20160825_MG | ecosystem: Engineered > WWTP > Aerobic digester > Activated sludge | place...
CAAATCCCTTGCCTTTGTACTGGCTGTTGTCTTGGTTTCCTGCTCTCAGGAAAGATCTCCGGTAACAGGATGGGCCTACAACGACCCTTCAAATGGAGGATTTGAAAAACCACCCTATGAGGAGCAAGAAACCGGCCCCGGACTTGTTCTGATAGAAGGCGGTACCTTCACCATGGGGCGCGCAGAACATGACGTTACTTACGAATGGAACAACATCCCCCGCAGGGTAACCATTTCTTCCTATTATATTGACGAAACCGAGGTGAGTAACTTTGCCTATCTGGAGTACCTGTATTGGTCCCAAAGGGTATTCGGTCCTACCTTCCCTGAAATTTATTACAAGGCCCTCCCTGATACCTTGGTGTGGAGAGAAAAACTAGCCTATAATGAACCTTACGTTGAATATTACCTGCGTCACCCGGCTTACCGCGATTACCCGGTGGTTGGTGTAAGCTGGTTGCAAGCCAATGATTTTTGTGCATGGCGTACCGACAGGGTAAACGAGTTTATCCTCATTCGTGAAGGTTTACTTGACCACACCCCCTCTCCTACCGATCAGGATTATTTCAGCACTGAAGCTTATTTAGCCGGTAAATGGCAAGGGCAATTGAAAAACAAACTCCCTTCTTTCGACGGTCAAAATCCTGAACGTGAAGTGAGAATGGAAGATGGTATCTTTCTCCCTAAATACAGACTCCCAACCGAAGCCGAGTGGGAATATGCCGCTTACGGTCTCATTGGCAATACCATTGGTGAACGCATTACCGACCGTAGAATTTATCCATGGAATGGTCATGGCGTGCGTAACTCTTCCGATTCATATCTGGGTCAAATCAATGCCAACTTTGTGAGAGGCGCTGGTGACTACATGGGTACAGCAGGTTTTTTAAACGATAACGCTGACGTTACTGCTCCGGTTTACAGTTATTGGCCAAACGACTACGGTCTTTACAACATGTCCGGTAACGTTTGTGAGTGGGTAATGGACGTGTACCGTCCTAACACGGTTACGGATGCGGATGAGTTCCGTCCTTTCCGTGGTAACGTATTCACCACTCAGGTACGCGACTCAACTACCCTAGTAGGTGGTTACGGAGGAGAAATCGTTGCCAACACAGATGGTCCTATCTGGCAAAAATTTAAACACAAGGTAAACGTACCTGGTGTGCATGGAACAACCGCTGATGATCCTGTTGAAGTTACCGACAGTGTTTTTGCAATACTTTCAGTAGACCCTCAGGAAAACAACAATGCTACTCCTGAAGGAAAAGCAGATATCCCGGGCCGAGTTCAATGGAGACAAGTATCAAGTGCATTTTCAACCGACAATCTCGACGAACGTAGAAATTACAAAACTGCTGATTACATCAACTACCTTGATGGTGACGTGATGTCCAGTATCTATTTTGATCAGGGAGAATCTGCATACGAAGATAAATCAGGAAAGATGATGTATGAGTATGCTAAGACTTCTCTTATCAATGATAAGGCTAGAGTGTACAAAGGTGGAAGTTGGAGGGACCGTGCTTATTTCCTCAACCCTGGCGTAAGAAGGTATTTAGATCAAAGACAATCCAATGCCTGGTTAGGTTTCCGTTGCGCCATGACCCGTGTCGGCAGTCCTGTTGGTTTAGGAGGAAGATAATATTCTGTTAATAACTTAAGAAGAGCCCCGATGATTATACACCGGGGCTCTTTTATTTTGCAGCATGGCTGAACACACTGGTATAGAGGAATTGTATGCCTGCTTTAAAGAATCAGATTTTAAGATCTGCACAGATACCCGTAAGGTTGAACCCGGTTCATTATTTGTTTGTTTAAAAGGTGAGAATTTTAACGCAAATCAATTTGCAGCTAAGGCCATTGCTTCCGGCTGCCGTTATGCCTTGGTAGATGAAGAAAATTACATCACTCACCCAAACATCAAATACGTTAGCAACGCATTAACTGCTCTGCAAAACCTCGCGAATCATCACCGGAAACAGTTTGCCTTGCCGGTACTTGCCATTACAGGCAGCAACGGCAAAACCACCAATAAGGAATTGATTCACGCCGTTCTCGAAAAAAAATACAACACCTTGGCTACCATTGGCAACCTCAACAATCACATTGGTGTTCCACTCACCTTGCTTAGATTAAGGAAAGAACACGAATTCCTGATTGTTGAAATGGGTGCCAACCATCAGGGAGAAATTGCTCAACTGTGCCGTATTGCAGAACCTGATTACGGACTCATTACAAACATCGGCAAGGCGCATTTGGAAGGCTTTGGAGGTGCCGAAGGAGTCATTAAAGGCAAAAGCGAGATGTACGTGTACATCCGCAATAAAAAAGGCAAAGTGTTTGTGAATGGAGACGATAAACTGCTTCGCTCCCTTTCTGAAAACATAGAGAGTATTTATTACGGAACCGAAAAGGACAATCTGGTTACAGGTCGCGAAATAAATAAGGGGGAACAACTCGCTTTCGTTTATAATGTTAACAAAGAGGGCCTGTCAACAAAAGAAACGGCCCCCATTCAAACCCACCTGATTGGAAGTTACAACCTGCCCAATTGTTTGGCTGCTGTATGCATTGGAACTTATTTTTCTGTTCCGGAAGAGAAGATCAGCGAAGCCCTAAAAGGGTATTCGCCTAACATGAATCGCTCCCAGTTGGTACAAACAGCAAAAAACAAAATCGTGCTGGATGCCTACAATGCCAACCCCAACAGCATGCGGCTGGCCATTGAAAATTTCGCTAAATTACCCGCTGAGAATAAACTGGTGTTGCTTGGCGACATGTTTGAGTTGGGCGAATACAGCAAGGAGGAACACCAAAAGATCATTGAACTTCTAAAAGAAAATAAAATCAATAATGCAATCCTTGTCGGTGAGTCGTTCGCTGTGCTGAACACCTTACCCTACCTGCATTTTAAAACCACAGCCGAATGCAAAGCACATTTGGAGCATGCAAAAATAAACAACCACACCATACTTATTAAAGGGTCAAGGGGAATGAAAATGGAAGAACTACAGGAGGTATTGTAACGATGAAACCAAAGAAAAAAAACAGACTAATTACATACATCCTGCTTTCCATGTTATTGGGCATTGTGGTTGGTTTTGTAATAAACCTTTCCATTGCCGATAACAGCTTTAAACTTGCGCCCAATCAGTTCGACAACATTGGCAATCCCGAAGTGAAAAAAGCGGTAACTGAACAGTTGCAGGCTTACGAAGCCAAATGTTTTAAACAGGCAAAAAAAGATGTGGCCTCCGATTTTTCCATATTGAGTGATATTTTTCTGCATCTGATCAAAATGATCATCGCTCCTTTAGTACTTGCCGTTTTGGTACTTGGTGTTGCAAAAGTAGGAGACATAAAAAGTGTTGGAAGAATTGGACTCAAAACCCTGCTCTACTTTACTACGGCTACCTTAATTGCTTTGGCCATAGGGCTGGCTTTAGTCAACCTGTTTGAACCCGGTAAGGTCATGCATCTCGATCCGCCTGAAGCAGGCATCGAAACAGGCGTTCAAAGCGCTAAGCAAACTTCCCAAAATTTTATTGATCACGTGATTCCCGAAAGTTTGTTCAGATCAATGGCCGCTAACGATATTTTACCCATTGTGGTGTTCTCTATCTTTTTTGGCTTGGCCGCTGCAAGCATTGGAAATAGTGGAAAACCTATTATTGCTGCATTCGACAGTTTAAGTCATGTCATGTTCAAGGTCACCAACTACGTCATGAATTTTGCACCCATTGGGGTGTTTGGGGCCATCGCTTCCGTCATAATTCAACAGGGGCTTGATGTGCTGAGCGGATACCTGTATTTGATCTTTTGTTTTTTCCTCGGTTTGCTTTTTTTCATAACGGTGGTCCTTGGTTTGATTTGTTTTATTTCCGGCATCAATTTCATCCGGTTGCTAAAGGACATACGTGAACCCATCCTTCTGGCCTTCAGCACATCCAGCAGCGAAAGCGCCATGCCCAAAACCATTGAAGCCCTTGAGCAGCATGGCATCAGCAACCGCATTGTGAGTTTTGTGCTTCCCATGGGCTATTCCTTTAATCTCGACGGGAGCATCATGTACATGACCTTTGCCACCTTGTTTATTGCCCAATGCTATGGAATTGAAATGGGTCCCGGAGATCAAATCAAAATGATGTTGGTCTTGCTCATCACCAGCAAGGGTATGGCTGGCGTTCCAAGAGCTTCTCTGGTAGTCATTGCCGGTATGTTAAGTATGTTTAAAATCCCCGGAGAAGGGCTGCTGTTGCTGTTGGCAGTTGACCAAATCCTCGACATGGGTCGCAGTGCCACCAACGTCATTGGCAACGCTGTAGCCAGCGCTGTTGTTGCCCGCTGGGAGGGTGAAAAGTTCTGATAATACCAGGTGTTAATTCTTGCTTTAAGCCAAAAATCCCCCAAATAAATACTAAATTTGCGGCTTAAATTTTTATACCGTGGATAAAAAATCGTTGATTGGTTTGGGCCTCATTGCTGCTATACTCGGCATCTGGTTATACGCCAGCGGACCTACCCCCGAGCAGATCGCAAGAAACAAACAGATCAGGGACTCCGTTGAACAAGTTCAGCGAAAGGCGCAGCTTGAGGAAGCCGCTAAAATTGCCCTTGAACAACCAAAAGCGGACACTATTCGTCAAACCATACAAACTTCAGACTCGCTTCAGCAGGCTGAGGTCATCAGTCAATACAAGGATTTTGCCCCGGCACTGAAAGGTGAAAAATCCTATTATACCCTTGAGAACAGCAAGATCAAGGCCACGATCTCCAACAAAGGCGGACAAATTGTAAAAGTTGAACTGAAAGAATACAAACGTTACGGTAAAAACGAAGCTTTGGTTCTTTTTGATGAAGATTCCACCCGGTTTGCCCTTAGCTTAAACGCTTACGACCGTTCAAGAATTTTTCACACCGATAGTTTTTATTTTAAACCTGTAAAACAAAACGACAAAGAGTTGGTGATGAGGTTAGAAACTTCAAAACCCGGAGCCTATATTGATTTTGTTTACCAACTTAAGGGAGATGACTACATGCTTGAATCTGAAATTCGTTTCAGCGGCATGCAGAACATCATTTCTCAAACCGAAGATCAGTTGCAGTTGAGCTGGAACATGCTCTACCCCGGTCAGGAAAAACACATTGTGAAGGAAAAAGCAGCAGCTACCATTTATTTCAAACAAGAAATCAATAGTCCGGATTACCTTAACCCCCGCCAGGAAGAGGCTGAAGAAAAAGAATTGAATGAAGCCGACATCAAATGGGTATCCTTTAAACAACAGTTTTTTAATTCAAGCATCATTGCTAAACAAGTTTTTGCAAAAGCAGGGAGCTTAATTCAACTATCACCGCGCTCCGGGTCTGATCAATACGTAAAAGCAGCAAGAACCGAGTTGGGCATTCCTTTCCTTCACCAGCCAAATGAAAGTTTTGGCATGCAATTTTACTTTGGACCCAACCATTACCAAACACTTAAACAATACGGTTTGGAACTGGAGGAGTTGATTCCAACAGGTTGGAGCATTTTCAGTTACATCAACAAATGGCTTGTAATTCCTTTGTTCAACGCCAAAGTGTTGTCAGCACTGGGAATGGGTATGATTATCCTGATTCTCACACTTGTTGTGAAAGTCATCCTTTTGCCTATTGCCTATAAAACCTATATGAGCGGGGCTAAAATGCGGGTATTAAAGCCTGAAACAGATGCCTTGAATGAAAAGTTCGGCAAAAATGCCGATCCCATGAAAAAACAACAGGAAACCATGGCGCTCTACCGCAAAGCCGGAGTGAATCCCCTTTCTGGTTGTATTCCGCTTTTACTGCAATTTCCTATCCTAATCGCTCTGTTTGCCTTTATTCCTGATTCCATTGAACTCCGCCAACAGGCTTTTTTATGGGCAGATGACCTGAGCACCTACGACAGCATTTGGACCTTTGGGCATGTGCCATTCATTGACTGGGCTTATGGCGACCACGTGAGTTTGTTTGCGGCACTCATGTTTGTAAGTACCATTGTATACACCTACATGAATAGCAGCCTTATGCCTCAGCAAGGCAATGCACAAATGCCGGGCATGAAATTTATGATGTATTTTATGCCGGTCATCTTCCTGGCGGTAATGAACAGTTACGCTGCGGGCCTTAGCTGGTATTATTTCCTTGCCAACATGTTCACCTTCCTTCAGAATTTTATCATCAAAAAAATTGTGAGTGATGATGCAATCAGAGCAAAACTGGTGGCCAACATGAAAAAACCACTGAAGGTCTCTGGTTTCCAAAAGCGTCTGGCTGAAATGGCCAAACAGCGCGAACAAGGCCTGAAAAAGCGCTAATTAGCATTTTTTAGTACTTTTTGGCTTTGTTGAGAATGTTAAATTTTTGGGGCGCGTCCTGCTTTATTTTACTTTAGTGCTGCGTTTTGAAAAAGAGCAAGTCCATAAAAGTACTTATCAGTGCCCTGTTGCTACTGCTTACGGCGTGGATTGCTGTTCCAAAAGTTTACGTTCACGAATTAATGCACCACAACCACGAATTGGTTAAAGTGAGTGATAAGGCGCAATTGCAGTCTGAACAATCCACCGAAGATTGTGAGTTTGAAAAATACAACAAGCCCGTTTATTTTCACCTCTTTACCTTTATCAGTAAACTGGTTCCTGTAAAACCTCGTAACGCTCAGGAAATTTCGCAAAACAATCTGCAGCTTCCTGCTGTATCCGTTCTTATTTCACTCCTAAGGGCGCCACCTGCTTCCGAATAATCTGTTCGGCTTAAATTTAAATTCCTTTTTTATTTCACGGTTTTAAACATCCTCATTGTGTTTAAAAAAATTGTATTCATTCCCCTGCTCTTTTGCCAGTTTGTTCTGAGATCTCAGGACTGTAATTTGCTGCTGGAAGGCATTATCCGTGACGAGGACAATTCTGAAAACCTGGGCTTTGCTGTTGTAAAATTATTGGCTCCTGAAACCATCGTTCAGTGTGATGAGAATGGGTATTTCGCCATGAAGAACTTGTGTGCCGGCAACTATAAACTGCTTGTACAACACGTCGGCTGCCGCGATACGGTTTTTGAATTTGACCTGAGCAAGTCGAGAAAAATAACCTTTCGGCTTCCGCACAGCCATAATGAACTGCAGGCCATTGATATCCTGAGCAAACACGAAGAATTAAAATTCACACAAAGCACACAAAGCCTTGATGTTAAAACCATGGACAAAAGTCGTGGATTAAGTTTGGCTGATCAACTGAAACAACTCAATGGAGTGAGCACATTTAATACCGGGCCTTCGATTTCAAAACCCATGATCAATGGCATGCAAGGTTACAGAGTACTCATCCTGAACAATGGCATTCGACTCGAAGGTCAGCAATGGGGCAGCGATCACGCCCCGGAGCTCGATCCATTTATTGCCAATAAAATAAGTCTCGTTAGGGGGGCAGCCTCGGTTCGGTACGGCAGTGATGCCATTGGTGGTATCATTTTAGTTGAACCGGGAGAATTGCCTGATACGGCCTCGGTAACAGGTGAATTCAACACCTCTTTGTTTAGTAATGGCCGGGGCTTGGCGAGTTCACTGCAACTTCAAGGCTATTTTGACAAAATAAAAAACCTCAGTTGGAAGGTACAAGGCAGCATTAGAAAATCGGGAACTTTAAAAACACCGGAGTATTACCTTAAAAACACGGGCCTTCAGGAAGCTAATTTTTCATATGCTCTCGAATACCACATTAAACAAGCTGGATTCAAGGTGTATTATTCCCAGTTTAATTCACAAATTGGGGTTTTCAGCGATGCCCACGTAGGCAATTTAACCGATTTGCAGGCCGCCTTCAGCCGCAACAAACCTATGGATAGTCTGGCCGAATTCTCTTACACCATTGACAGGCCTTATCAAAATATTGAACACGAATTATTGAAACTTAGTAGCGACATACACACCGGACAACGCTCCCGCATTTACCTGAATTATGCCTTGCAATACAACATTCGTGAAGAGTATGATAAACACCGCCCGAAAAACGATTCTCTGGCAGCCTTGAATCTCCCTGAAGCCGAGTATAGGTTAAGGACACACAGCGGGGAATTGATCTGGGAACACGATTACATCCGTACCATGCGTGGAAAATTTGGTGTGCAAGGCATGCTGCAGGAAAACAGGTATTTCCAACGGTTTTTTATTCCAAACTACAACGCCTATACCTGGGGTGTGTTTGGCATCGAACGCTGGATGTTGCCGCATTTTGAATTTGAAGCGGGCCTGCGGTACGATTACAAACACCTGCAATCCTTTTATTATGAAGGCTATGTTTTGCAGGAACCCATACGTACTTTTGATTACACAAGCTTTAATCTTGGAGGGATTTACAAGCCGAGTTCCCAACTACGACTCAATCTGAATTTATCCAGTGGCTGGAGAGCACCTTCAGTAAATGAACTTTACAGTAATGGATTGCATCACGGCATTGGAGCCATAGAGCGTGGCGACAAAAATCTGGTTACTGAAAAAAGCCTGAGCGCCATCAGCACACTAAACTACAATCGCAAAAAACTGAGCATCGAACTCAGCGCCTACACTTATATTTTCAGAAATTTTATCTACTACCAACCCACTGGAAAGGCTGAGCTAACGATACGTGGGGCATTTCCCGTCTTCCATTACCATCAAAACAATGCCAACATCAGTGGTGCTGATGTTACCATCCGTTACGCCTTGTTTAGCTTCCTTGATTTAAAACTGAACGCCATGATGGTGAGGGGAAGGAACACCGACCTCAGGAATAATCTTTTATATATGCCTGCCGACCGACTTCAGCTGTTTGTAAGCCTAAAAGCCAAGGATAGAAAATGCATGAAGGACCTGTACCTGGAACCCAATTTGCTTTATGTGGCAAAACAAACCAGAGTTCAGCCTGGTGTGGATTATGCCGAAGCTCCAGAAGCCTACCTATTATTCGGACTGAATGCAGGAAGTACCCTTCTACTCGGCAAACAACAGGTAATTTTTAATTTTTCAATTACCAACGCGGCAAATACGGTTTACAGGGATTATTTGGACCGCTTCAGGTATTATAACGATGCTCTCGGGGTGAATTACACACTACGGATACGAATGCCATTTACACTTTACGATAAAAAATAAGTAATGCATTTTTTAACCACAAACAGAATGAAACCATTGATTAAACAATTTGCCCTAACAAGCCTTGCGTTTGTAATACTTTCATCATCCTGTAAAAAAGATGAAAAAACAAATAGCCCTACACCTGCTCCACCCCCTCCGACCAATGAGGAAGAGCTGATCACTACCTTTAAACTCTACGTAAGCGACGGGAACGACACTTCAGTTTATCTGTTTAAAGACCCAGACGGGGATGGTGGAATTCCCGCGTTTTACGGGCCGGGCACAACAACAGCCTCCAGTCAGAGTGATTCGGTGATTGTGCTTGGTGCAAATAAGACGTATACTGCTACACTTTTCTTTTTGGATGAAAGCAAAACTGTTACCGACACCATCAGTCATGAAGTTGAAGAAGAGGCCGACGAACACATGGTGTTTTTTAACCAAATTAATCCCAGTGCTCTTCCTTCCGCTTCGCTTAGTATTGCCGGCACAAATCTTAGTATCGCTTACCTGGATGCCGACGACTCAACGCCGCCTTTGCCCCTTGGACTGATCACAAAATGGCAAACCGGGAATGCGGCAGGAAAAGCACCATTAAGTATTGAATTAAAACATCAACCCGGAAGTAAAAACGGAACCTATGCCCCCGGTGACACGGATATTTCCGTTTTGTTTAAGGTCTTAATAAACTGACCCTAATCCTTGAATTCAATCGATAGCGCTAATTCGAAGGCGCTATTGATTTCTCCTCTTTTATCCATTCCTCCAAGTCAAACTGGCTCAACTCGTAGTAATCCACCTTTTTTACAACAATGGAATTATCAAGATAATAGATGCGTGGCAATTGCGCAGATGCCAATTGTACAAATGTTTTGCCCAAACAAAAACTATACGGGATGTTGTCGGACTTTGTGTCTTTTAAAAATTCGGGGAGCTTCTCCTTGTCTCCGTTCAGTACAAAATAAATAGACAAGTTTGGGTTGTTGCGTTTGATCAAACGGAATTTTTTTGCGGCGATGCGGCAATGTGGACAAGACAGGCTAAGAAAAGCAATAACGTGTTTTCCCTTTCTTAGGTCAAGCTTTGGAATTTCCACTTTTGAAGTATCCTCGGGCTCGTAAAGTAAATTCAATTCCAGGGGATAGTTGACCTTCTCCTGAAGGTTGTTCGAGGAATAGGTATAATCAATTGGATTGATTACAAAAGGCACGGCCACACAGCTTACACCAACAATAGATAACAAGAGGGCGTTGTGTTTGATTTGCCATCCGGAATACGTAAGATACACAAGTGCCAACAGGAGCAGCATAACCAGGTTTTTCAGTATGGCCTGCAAGGGCGTCATTTTTAAGTGTTCGCCAAAACACCCGCAATTGCCTTCATTTCCACTTACTGCAATCTGTATCAAAAGGTAAACGATAAAAAAAATCAGAATACCGGCTGCCAGAGGAAGACTGAAGGTTTTTAATTTATAGTTGCAAACCAGTAAGATCCCGATAAAAAATTCAAGACCAATCATGAGCCTTGCTTCAATAGGAGCCGTGTACCAATTGCCTATACCCAATTCAATAAAACTAAATTCGAAGGTTTCAATAACCGGGTGCAACTTGGTGTAACCGGAGTACAAAAAAACCAATCCAAGAAGAATGGAAAACAGAATGGCAGTTAATTTAAGGAGGGTTTTCAAAGGACTCAAAACTATTAAATTCCTTTTAAAGAAGGGGCCTTTGTAAATAAAAAATCCCCTCTGTTATGAGGGGATTTTTACTAAGTTGTTATTTATTACTTCACTTCTTCAAAATCAACATCAGTTACATTTTCAGTGCTGTTGGACTGGCCTGCATTTTGTTGCGTGTTGTTGTTTCCTGCAGCACCTGCCCCACCTTCAGGTTGCCCTTGTGTGGCTTTGTACATATCTTCACTGGCTGCCGACCAGGCTGCGTTAATGGCTGTAAGTGCGGTTGCAATCTTTTCCATATCCTTGGCGCCGTGTGCTGCTTTGAGCTCGGTTAATGCGGTTTCAATCGCTGTTTTTTTCTCAGCAGGAATTTTATCACCGTATTCTTTCAGCTGTTTTTCTGACTGGAACACCATGGCGTCGGCCTCATTGAGTTTTTCAACTTCTTCCTTGGCTTTTTTATCCGCTTCGGCATTCATTTCGGCTTCGCGTTTCATGCGGTCAATTTCTTCCTGACTCAATCCGCTCTTGGCTTCAATGCGTATGTTGTGTGACTTGTTTGTGGCTTTATCTTTCGCGCTTACATTCAGAATGCCATTCGCATCGATATCGAAGGTCACTTCAATTTGAGGAATCCCCCTTTGTGCTGGTGGAATTCCATCCAAATTAAATTCGCCCAATTTGCGGTTATCGCGTGCCATCGGGCGCTCACCCTGATACACCACGATTTGAACAGAGGGCTGATTATCGGCTGCTGTACTAAAATCCTGAGATTTTTTGGTTGGAATGGTTGTGTTGGACTCGATTAGTTTGGTGAACACACCGCCCATGGTTTCGATTCCTAAGGAGAGTGGTGTTACGTCAAGCAACAACACATCTTTTACCTCACCGGTTAACACCCCGCCTTGAATAGCTGCTCCTAAAGCAACCACCTCATCAGGATTTACACTTTTGTTAGGCGCTTTACCGAAGAACTTCTCCACTGCTGCCTGTATTGCGGGGATGCGTGTAGACCCTCCGACAAGAATGATCTCATTGATGTCGTTAGGGCTCAAGCCCGCGTTTTTTAATGCTGAGCGGCAAGGTTCAATGGTACGCTGAATCAGACTATCCGCCAAAGCTTCAAATTTTGCACGGGTAAGGCTTTTCACCAAGTGTTTAGGCATACCGTTCACAGGCATGATGTAAGGCAAGTTGATTTCGGTGGTGGTTGAATTTGAAAGTTCAATTTTTGCTTTTTCAGCTGCTTCTTTCAAACGTTGGAGCGCCATAGGATCCTGACGCAAATCCAGACCTTCATCCTTTTTAAACTCCTCGGCTAACCAATCAATAATAACCTGATCAAAGTCGTCACCGCCAAGGTGTGTGTCTCCATCTGTACTTTTTACTTCAAACACGCCATCACCAAGTTCAAGTACAGAAACGTCGTGCGTACCGCCACCGCAGTCGAACACAACAATTTTCATTTCCTTGTTCTTTTTATCCATACCGTAAGCCAATGCGGCTGCGGTAGGCTCGTTGATGATGCGTTTTACCTTTAATCCTGCTACTTCGCCAGCCTCTTTAGTGGCCTGTCGTTGGGCATCGTTAAAGTAAGCCGGTACGGTAATTACGGCCTCTGTAACTTCTGTTCCCAGATAGTCTTCAGCCGTTTTTTTCATTTTCTGAAGTATGATGGCTGAAATTTCCTGCGGGGTGTATTTTCTATCGTCAATCTGAACCCTTGGGGTATTATTGTCCCCTTTTACAACCTGATAAGGTACACGTGAAATTTCCGTAGCTACCTCTTCATATGTATGTCCCATAAATCGCTTTATGGAATAAACAGTCTTTTTTGGATTGGTAATGGCCTGACGTTTGGCCGGGTCGCCCACTTTTCTTTCGCCACCATCTACAAAAGCCACAACTGAAGGGGTTGTTCTTTTGCCTTCATTGTTTGCAATTACCACCGGCTCATTGCCTTCCATTACGGATACACAGCTGTTTGTGGTTCCAAGATCTATTCCTATTATTTTTCCCATTTTAATTTGTTTTACCCTCAATTCTCAATTAATATGCCAAACAGGGTTTCAAGGATCATTCTGACATCCTGTCACAAGAACCTTGATTTTATTGGATAAAGTGTCGGAATTCCCCGTTTGGGGACTATCCCTTTGTCAGGGCTCTGCTAAAGGCAACCGGGCAGGTCCAAATCGGCCTCGAAAAAATTGTACTGGCAGGTGCTGGGATCGCTGGCAAATGAAGAAATGAAGGAGTTTGAAATGCTTTTCTGAATATTGGTTGAATACCGGAACGTAAATATCCCGATGGCTTTGTTTTCGCTGAAATTACTGTAAATGGGTTTGGTTTGACTGATGCTGAACGAAGGTTTGGAGTATTCAAGATAATCAAGGTATTCCTGTGTAGAGGCATAAACAAAGTACTGGATTTTGTACATTTTTCGGCCAACAAAAAAATTGGGGTCTTTTCTTTTGCTCATTTCTGCCCCTACGGCCGAAACAAGATCCTGGCCCTTAAATTCATAATTGATAAACTTGATACCACCAATGGTCACCACATCTTTAAGGTATTGGTTATTGAAGGTGTAGTCAACATACTCGTAGTTTTTACCGCTAACACCAAGAGAATCGTAGTAATGCAAACGCATAACCAGGTTGTAAATCTTAGGGCCCTGAGCATCGTTTAAATTGGGTGAAAATTTTACACTGTATTTTGTGGTTTTACCGCTATAATCAATATAAAAGTCGGTATTGTTTGGGGGGCTGCCCACAGGCGCAGGGTAAAAGGGTGTTACAAAGGGGTTATATCCCATTACATTAGGCGGACTCAGGGCTTTAGCCACTGAAGTGAACACATTTTTTGTTCTAGTATTCTCAACGCTTAAGGTATAGGTTCCTGTAGTTAATAAGGTTTCATGATTAACGTACACACGTTGGGTACTATTAAATGCACCGGGTTCAGTTTGAAGTACAGAATCTTTAAACGAATATAAATTTCCACCGGAATGGCGCATGCTCACCTTTAGTTCCCCTTCTGGATAGTTGATTGAATCGGCCACCTGTGCCATTAGGTTGGCATCGCCTTCACCCAAAAACACTTTATTGATGCGAATGATATGGGTGTTTGAAGCCACATCCAAAACCGCATAAATACTGGGGATTTCCTTGTAAGGGGCGTTTAGTTCCAGTTTTTCATTGCAAGAGCTAAGGGCCAGTATACCAAGCCCAAATCCTAAGAGTCGTATTGAGGTCCTCATAAACATCTGCCAAAGATAGGGGAATTTCAGGTGTTGAGCAGGGCTTTTATTTGAAGGTGCAATTCCCTGTATAAAGTGCCGAATCCCGGGTACAAATGGTCATAAAAGCTGCGCTCATGAAACACGGTAATAAAATACCCCCGGCCCGTTTTTATGTCTGCCGCCATGCCTTTCATTTCCTTAAGCACGGCCTCCTGCCCCATTTTGTTGTGTATGGAATAGGCTCCATCCATCATACAAAAAGGCACAAAATGCAAGTCTCCCGATTTTTCATTCTCAAAATCATAATACCTAAACGGAAAACTTGTTCCCGCTCTGAATCCTATGGTGTCAGAAAACCCCATGCTAAAATCAGCACGAATTCCTGCCTGAATTAATTGTTGAGGCGTGGTTTTGATGTTGAACCTTAAAAAATGCTGTCTGCTGTACACCACGTTTTGACTCAGGTCCCTTTCAAGCTGTATTCGTTCGCGTTGAATGCGACCTTGTTCTGTGCTGCTGTAATAAGAAGGATGCAGACCAAGGGCCAGAGGGTGTTTTTTAAGGCGCTGAAACACATCCATAAAACTCGCGGACCCTGGTTTTAATCCCCTGTCGTATTTGGTGCCATTGCGGTAAAGGAAAAAGAAAACCAAAGGAATGCCTGCCTTTTCGCAAAACGCCGGCACCTCATCATAAATATCAAAGGGGTCTTTTTGTTTTCCGATAAGCACCTTAAATCTGTTGCTTAAATTTTTGAAATCTCCTTTCACCCCATCTCTGAGCCCTGCTGCAAGGATTTTCCAAAGAGGCCGGCCCTTAAAGGCATAAAGGTTATCAATGTCGAGCGTGCTCAGTAGTTTTGGCCCGGTATCGGGCCAAGGGGCGTTTGGAAAAAGTAAAGTAAGTTTTTCTTTCAATTCCTGAGTGCAAAGATCTACAACCGGACGATGAAGTGTTTTGTGTTTGAACAAAATACTTTGTTGTACACCAAATCGTCCATGCTCGTCCTGTTCTTGTCTTTGCCATTCTTCGTAGCGTGAAATAAAATAAAACACCATGGCAAACACATCGTAGTTCATGGTATTTGTTAATTGGGCTATATTATTGACAAATGCCTTAAACAATCCATCAAGCGGGATGAGCTCCGGTACTTTTTCACGGATTCCTTTCTCGAACAGAAGTCCATCTGGTTGAATTTCTAATCCCCCCTTAAGGGTTTGGCAGGAGTAATTGATTTTTATTCCGGGATGCGCCTCATAGTCTTCTTTTGATGAGGTAATCCTGAAGCGGGATAAAAGTACGGTGTGAAATACAAATTCGCAGGTATAGCTTAGTCTGGGATGCTGAGTTTCACTGAAGACCAGGCATTCAGGTGCTTTCGCATCGGGTGATGGGCTCAACACATCCTGTAGCGTTTTAGTCTGCACGTTTATGATTTATGGAGCTGGTTTATTCCCTGATGAGTTCAGAAAAAAATTAACGTTCTTTCATCTTAACGTAGTACAAATTGCACTTCGGTTTCAGGTCCAGTTTATTCAGACCATAGAACACCACTCTGTTCTGGTACTGATCCCTGACGATGACCTTGCTTATATCCGGATCGGCCACCACAAGATTAAACCCGTAATTTTTGCGATCCCCATTCATAACCAATTGCACAAAGCGGGCAATGTCGAACACGTAACGTTTTTTATCTGAATCGTATTTTCCGTCGTAACGGCTGAGGTTCGACACATTGTAACTGTGACTTCCCAAACTTTCGTTTCCATTTTGATCCAGTGGGATAAGTGTCAAAATAGGAGGCGCTTCGTATTTACCGCTTGAGGGTTTATAACTTTCGTCCACATTAAAAATAACCTCCGCCCTATTAACGGACACAAAGGAGGAATCGGTTGTGCTTTTTAAACCAGGGATCTTCACTTTTACAATGGTGCATCCCAATCCTTTCAGAAATGTATTTTCATTGCCAAGGCTGGTATCACCCTTTATTTGCTGCGTAAGCAAATAACTGCCACCCTGACTGGCCTGATAATTCACTGTATTAAATTTAACAGCTGCATCGCCGGTAAAAGTAAACCGGAAACTTTCCTCAGCGGAGGTGGGGGTTCTTTTATAGTATAAATGCAATCCACTCAATGCGGTGCTAAGATCAAACAAGGTAACGATACCCTGTGCACTGACCGGATTCAGGTTGCTGCTTTTGCTGCTGATGTAAAACCCTTTGTATTTGGCCTGAAAGGCTGCATTGTCAACCAAAGCTGCTTGATCCCTCAAAATGGTACCTGCAAAACCAGTATCAACAGGAATGCGTAGCACCACTTTACCATCAATTGTTGTATAGGAGCCGGTGTAGGCAGCCACAACAGAATTTGTATTGTGAAGTAAGCTGGTGTTGGTATAATAAAGTCGTTTAGTTGAAAGTGAAGAATCCAGTGTATAAACCGAATAGTTCATAATCGTTGAGGCATCGCCTGTGTATTCCAAACCGCTGGCCTCAAGTATAATTTCGGCCGATGTGATTTGTGCCTGAGTTCCGAAGGTAAGGTTGCTTACCGCTAAATTGGCGTTCAGGTAAAGCCCAACATCGGTGCGACCGAAACTTGGGTCCTGATTGCTACCCAAGTATTTTAAACTGCCATTGAAGGCATAGGTGCTGTCGTTGTAAATCGTATACATGGAAACCGGTTGCACCTCACTTAAGGCTGCCTGCAACTGATCGTATTCCGGCTGAACCTCAAGGCCCAGGGGATTGCTGGGTTTTTTGCAGGAAAACAGCGCCAATGCAAACAAAAGAACAAATGCGGTATGTTGTAATGATCTCATTTTGACCGGGCGCGTAAAAGTAGCAATTCCAATTCAGGCGTGTTTGTATTCATGCTTTTTTATTTCACAAAAAACCCCGGAGAACCGGGGTCTTAAGTATTGTAACGTTGTCAGGGACTAGCTTAGTATGTTCGCTTCTTCAAGAATTTCATCGTAGAACTCATTAAAGGCATCGATATACTCGAGATCGTTCTTATATCCCAGAAATGCTTTTCCTGATTTTTTAATGCACTTTTCGAGTTCAGGGTTTAGTTTTTCCGAAGCCTGGATTACTCCATCGGCATATTCAATGGATTGTTTCAGCATGTTAAGGCAGTTGGATTCTTCAGAAAGCAATTTGATGTCTTTTTTATTGAATCCGTCAAAACTGAGCTTGTCAATGAATTTTTTATTAAGCGCCTTAGGATACTCGTCCTCGTATACTGAAATCACCACTTTGGTGTCTGCAAACAAGGGATCTTCCTGATAGTACTTTTTAATATAAAGTGGCATAAGGGAGGTAAACCAACCATGGCAATGGATAATATCCGGTTGCCAGCCCAGCTTTTTAACAGTTTCGGCTACGCCTCTCACAAAAAACATGGCTCTTTCGTCGTTATCGTCGAAAAACTTACCGCTGCTTTTGTCAGAAAGTGTGGCTTTTCTTGAAAAATACTCTTCGTTATCGATAAAATACACCTGCATTCGGGCGGTAGGGATACTGGCCACTTTAATAATCAGTGGGTGATCCACATCGTTGATGACCAAATTCATGCCTGAAAGGCGGATCACCTCGTGGAGCTGGTGCCTTCTTTCATTGATGCAGCCATACTTGGGCATAAATGTGCGGATTTCTTTACCGCGTTCCTGAATTCCCTGTGGTAGTTTTCTTGCTACTTTTCCGATCTGTGTTTCGTCTAAATACGGGGTGATGTCCTGAGAAATAAAAAGGACCCTTGCTTTCTTCATAGAGATGATACTCCTTTTTTAATGAGTACACAAAAGTAAGGAAATTTTCTGCAAATTTCAAAGTAAATAGTAGCTTTATGGCCATTTCCAATGCAAATTCTCACAACAGCCAAGGCCTTAAGGGATTATCTGAATTCATTCGAAAACAAACACTTAAGTATTGGTTTTGTGCCCACCATGGGGGCCCTACATTCGGGGCACGTTTCCTTGCTCGAAAACGCTAAAAAACACTGCGACCTGAGTGTTTGCAGCATTTTTGTAAATCCGAGGCAATTTAATGACCCCGAGGATTTAAAACGCTATCCCAGAACCCCTGAAAAGGACAGTGCTCTGCTCAGGCAGCATGGTTGTGATGTATTGTTTATGCCCGAAGTTGAGGAGATTTACCCGGAAAAACCTCATGAATCCTATGATTTTGGTCGTCTTGATAAACTGCTGGAAGGGGCCCACCGGCCAGGGCATTTTAACGGGGTGGCCCAGGTGCTTAGCCGGTTTTTTAACCTTGTACGGCCCAGCAAGGCTTTTTTTGGAGAAAAGGACTTTCAGCAAATGCTCATTGTGAAGGCTTTGGTAAGCCAAATGGGCCTGAAAATGGAGGTGGTGCCCTGCCCTATTGTAAGAGAATCCGACGGCCTCGCTATGAGCTCAAGAAATGCCCTTCTAAGCGAAAAAGAACGTCAATTGGCGGCCAACATCCCTTTGTGGTTGAAAATGGCTGCAAAACAGCTTATTGGCTCAGAAATAGAAGTTGTGAAACAGGTGATACTGAACGAGACCCTAAACCACCCCGAACTTCAACTGGACTATTTTGAGGTGTGCCACCCGGAGACCCTGGCCCCTTTTTCTGGAAAATTAAATGGCCGTGCTGCAATTGCTTTGATAGCCATTTATACAGGCAAAATTCGTCTCATCGACAATATCCAACTCAATTCATAAGCGTTAAAAGTTTAATTTTGGCCTTCGAATTTTTTTAGAAGGACCCAGCCAATGAATCCCATCAAACCAGAAGACGCATTTAAGAACATTATCTCTCACAGCAAAGAGTATGGTTTTATTTTTCAGAGCAGTGAAATTTACGACGGGTTAAGCGCAGTATACGATTACGGGCAGTTGGGTACAGAACTGAAAAAAAACATCCGAGATTATTGGTGGCAGTCCATGGTGCAAATGCACAACAACATTGTAGGGATAGACGCCGCCATCTTTATGCATCCTACTACATGGAAAGCCAGCGGGCACGTAGATGCTTTCAACGACCCTTTGATTGACAACAAAGACAGTAAAAAACGCTATAGAGCCGATGTATTGATTGAGGAGCACGTTGGCAAACTTGAAGACAAAATTGAGAAGGAAGTTGAGAAAGCGGCCAAGCGGTTTGAGAATTTTGACGCAGTCATGTTCCGCAGCACCAATCAGCGCGTGCAGGACTACCAGAAAAAAATTGAGGAGATCGAAGCCCGCTTTAAGAAAGCCTTGAACAACAATGATCTTGAGGAAGTAAAACAGATCATACTTGACCTTGAGATTGTATGCCCCATCAGCGGCAGCCGCAACTGGACAGACGTAAGGCAATTCAACCTGATGTTCAGCACCTCCATGGGTTCGGTATCAGAAGAGTCAAATACCATTTACCTTAGGCCGGAAACGGCCCAGGGCATTTTTGTGAATTACCTCAACGTACAAAAAACGGGAAGAATGAAAATACCTTTTGGTATTGCTCAAACCGGTAAGGCATTTAGAAATGAGATTGTAGCCCGTCAGTTTATTTTCCGTATGCGGGAATTCGAACAAATGGAAATGCAATTTTTTGTGAAGCCCGGCACTGAAATGGAGTGGTATGCGTATTGGAAAAAAGCGCGCCTGGACTGGCATCTTTCTTTGGGCTTAGGCGCTGAAAAATACCGCTACCACGATCACGTAAAACTGGCACACTACGCCAATGCCGCCTGTGATATTGAGCACCGTTTTCCTTTTGGTTTTAAGGAACTTGAAGGCATACATTCACGAACCGATTTTGACCTTAAACAACACGAAAGTTTCTCAGGTAAAAAATTGCAGTACTTTGATCCGGAACTCAACGAAAGTTATGTGCCTTACGTGGTTGAAACCTCGGTTGGACTGGACCGTTTATTTTTGTCCATCCTCTCTTCGGCTTTGAAAGAAGAACCACTTGAAGGTGGTGACACACGCACCGTGTTGAGCCTCCCAGCTCCATTGGCTCCATATAAAGCCGCTATTTTCCCCCTTGTGAAAAAAGACGGTTTGCCTGAATTGGCAGAATCGATTTACAATGCCCTGAAGTTTGATTTTAATGTTGCCATTGATGAGAAGGACACAGTTGGAAAACGCTACCGCAGACAGGATGCCATTGGCACCCCGTTTTGTATTACCGTTGATCATCAGAGTCTGGAAGATAAAACCGTAACCGTTCGCCACAGAGACAGCATGCAACAGGAGCGCATCGCCATTTCTGCACTTCAGGAATTTCTTGAACAGCGTGTGAACCTGAAAGTTTTACTAAAAACCTTATAATTTATTTCAGGCTTATTTGAATTGGGCGGCAATTTCCATCGCGGTGCGCTCAAATTCCTCTTTGCTGAGTTTCAATTTTTCATTTTTGAAATCGCAATCACTCATGGTATTAATTGGAATAAGGTGAATGTGGGCGTGAGGCACCTCTAACCCAATCACCTGCATTGATAAGCGCTTACAGGGAATGGCCGCTTTTACAGCAATGGCCACGCGATGCGTGAAGGACATGAGTTGGAGGTACTCCTCAGATCGTATGTCGAAAAGGTAATCTGTTTCTAACTTGGGAATTACCAGCGTGTGCCCTTTTTTTAGGGGAAAGGCGTCAAGAAATGCAAGGTGATCTTTATCTTCAGCGATTTTATAGCTGGGAATTTCTCCGCTCACAATCTTTGAAAAAATACCGGGCATGTATTAAATTGAAATGGAAGTGATCTCAAAAGTAACTGCTCCTGCGGGCACCTGAACATCCACTTTATCGCCAACTTTTTTTCCTAAGAGGGCCTTTCCAATTGGGCTGTCCACTGATATCTTTCCGCCTTTGAGGTCCGCCTCGTTTTGTGCAACCAGAGTATATTTCATGCTTGCTCCGTTACTCAAATTTTTAATACTCACGGTGGTGAGGATGCTGGCTTTGCTTAAGTCGATTTTGCTGTTATCCACAATTCTGGCATTGGCAATCACCTCTTCCAGTTTTGCAATTTTCATTTCCAGCAAACCCTGGGCTTCTCTGGCTGCGTCGTACTCGGCATTTTCGCTTAAATCGCCTTTGTCTCTGGCTTCGGCAATGGCCTGTGTAGCGGCTTTACGTTCAACAGTGCGCAATTGGTACAACTCATCCTTAAGTCTTTGTAAACCCTCTTCGGTATAATATCCTATTTGCTGAGCCATTTTGGTGTTTTTTTAAAAGCAAAGAATCCCGAAACTATCGGGACTCCTTTAATGATTAAGTAAAGATACTACTTTTTAGAGATTGATCCGAAACCCAAAATTATGAGTTCCACTGAATGGGTTTGTAAAACGGTATGAGTAATCGAAGCCTATGGTTGATTTTTTCTCGTTGAAAGGCAGCTCAAACGTAATTCCCATGGCCGGCCCTGTAAACACAGTTCTTCTGGCTTCGGCATTCAAGCTGTTTTCTTCGAAATAGTAGCCTCCACGGAACATGAGCATTTCTTTCCATGCATATTCAACCCCTAACAAATAATTGTCGTAAGTAAAGGAATTGGATGTAAAATTCCCATTTAATGACAGGCGGTGGTCTTTAGAAACCCCGGCGGTATCTTTGGTTAGGAAAAAATCATAGGTCAGCCCAATGTTTACAAGCGCAGGCAATTCAAACCCATTGGAACGGTTCTGAACAGTCATTTCATAAGTACCGCTGCCTGAATTCACCTGAGTTTGCAGACTCAAACCATCGCCCTTGTAGGACATTTTAGGTCCCCAGTTTTTGAGGGCGATACCAATATGAATGTTATCGTACTTACCCGTGTGGTATTGAAGTCCGGCATCAAGGGCAATCCCTCTTGCACTCACGTTTGGGATTTGCTCTGAAATCAGCTTCACGTTAACACCACCATAAATGTTGTCGGAGAACATTTTGGCGTAGGACATGCTGATGTTGTAGAAGGTAGGTGTAAATGACCCCAAGCCCCCTTCAGGCATATCCTCTGTAGTGATCTCAATATCGCCTGCATTAATGGCCACAACACCAAAACCAAAAGTTCCTGTTTCGCCAACGCCTTGTGTTAAACCAAAACTATTGATGTAGATATCGGTTCCTTGCAACCAGTTGGCGCGGTTGAACAAAATCTCCGTTTTACGCGTGTACGCGGTACCAGCAATGTTAAGGAACTGCGCCTCAAGACCTCTTACCCTTGCAGAGTTAGCACCCACCATGCCTGAGTTTCTCGCATAGGGATTGATCAGGAGCTGACTGGCGCCTGCCTGGCCCACACGTTCAGGATTACCCGCCTGGGCAAATTCTGAAGCCAGAAGTAAGGCGGAAAGGGTGAGGTATTTTAAATTTCTATTCATAATTTCTTCGCTAAATCAGATTAATAATTTTGAACGTCGAGTGGCCTCATTACGCCGAACCATTTTACGATCTTCTCTCCAATACCTGGAGCATCGATGTGGAAAATATACAAACCGCTGGCCACTGAAATGCTACTTTGGTTTTTCAAATCCCATTCTTCATAAGGCACACGTTTTGATTTTTTGCTGTCGGAACCTACCACGTAAAGGTCCTCCTGACCAGTGACATCGCGTTTGATGGTGCGCACCAAAGTACCGTTCATGGTGAAGATCTTTACCGTACACTTGTTTGGAAGATTGGTAATTCTAACCTTGTTGTCTGTTCTGTTCACTTCGTATGTAGAACTTCCATAGTATGGATTTGGAACCACCCTGATCAGATCAAGTGCGTTCTCCAAGGTTGCAGACTGGTTATAGAGCGTATAAATATCACTGGTATTAAAGGTGTAAAGCGGGAAGTTGTTGTTTGCAGGACTTGCTTTAACAGCCGCAGTGAGTATAGATGGATTGTTTACACTAACCAGCTTATTAAACGAGGAATACGGCTGATTGGTTTGGATGTTAGCCACACCGTGGTATCCGTAGCGGTAAGGTTTGCTGACATTGATTTGCACCCTTACGTCGGATGGCATGTTGGCAGGATCCTTGAACTGAAACCCACTAAGTACAGTTGGCATGCTTACCCACATGATGTCTCTTTCAAGTGCATTGAAAGGGGCCAAACCGTTTCCGTTCATCCCTGAAGGTTTTGATTTTACTTCGGTTGTAAAATAATTCAACAAGGTGAACATGGCTCTTGCACCTGCGTCATAGGTGCTAACACCGGCATATTGTCCGTTGAACTCATTTTCCCAGTCAAAAATAGTAGAAGGGTTTTGGTAAAACTTGGTGCTGACACAATTGCCGCCAAACACATAAATAAAGTGTTTGCCACCAAAAGCATAAGGGAAAGGATAATTGATCCCTGCAGTTGGGTTCCACATCATATCATCACCGTTGTTTTCTTTTTGATAGGAATCTTCACCAAAAGCCATGTTCAAACGCTCACCGGTTTCAATATTGATTGCATAACCCGGGAACCAACCCATACCAACAGTTGAAGTCATTGCGGCTTCTGAAGTCACACAACCTGGTGCGCCATAGGCTACACCCTGTTTATCAACTGAAGCCTGATTTCTATAAGAGAAGAAAATGGCGTTGCCTACACTGAGTTGAGATTTTTCCTGCATCTCAATTACCGGGCAGCGGGTCCACTTGCTCTTTTCCTTGGTCATCACCACCAATACACTGCTTAGCTTACGCAAATCGGTGTTGCCATCCTGACTTGGTGAGCTGCTGGTGTTTTGAGAGGCATAATCCTTGGATAGTTTGGTGTCCTGCGCCCAGGCTTTTCCATTGAATCCAGGTCCGCAAAAAATACGGGCAGGGTTACCACCTGCACTTGGGGACACGGAATAATAGGAAGCGCAAAGCGGGTATGGGGCCCAGGTGCCACCCAAAATATTGCCATATTGTTTGGCCGGGTCATAAAAGGCCTGCACTTCGGGTCCTGATTTTGAGTAATACGCGTCCTCGAACCCAGCAGTTTTTGAAGCGCCTGATAGGATCCAGTTAAATGGAGTTTCGCTGTCGATATCCGGAATCGGGAACAACCAATCGGCAGCACCATTCTCATACACCAAACTCGCACCAATGAACGATCCTTCTGCAGGACCTTTGTAATCCACTGTTTCACTTATAAAATCCGTGAACTTGTTTACGGTCTCACCCGGATCGGCCACCTGGGTAATTTTAACCGAGAAACCAAGGTCCTGGAAAAAATATTCGTTACCCACACGGATACTTTGATAAAGTACATCTCCAGCAGTCACCCCGGGTGTTGGTTCGTTAGGGTGGTATTTCGTACCAGATACCTTATCGGTTAATTCCCAACTGCAATTGTCGGCATTGAGAGTTGCTATGGTACCTGTGTACGTGTTGTTTGCACCAGGGATCATGGCGTTGTTACCACCGCTAGGAATCTGGCTGGTAACTGCATTAAGGTTTGTTGTGTCTGCCACATTGTGAATGAACTTAAATTCAAAATCAGAATTTTTTACATTCAGTGGGTCAACCACCTTAATAGAAACAGGACCTTGGGCGTTTTCATAAGTAATCACTTCGGCAAAGTTGTTTGCAACAATGGCATTCTCAGAGGCGCGGGTTAAGGTAAGCCTATTGCCCCCATTGCCCTGACCTTCAAGTCGTGTTACTTTTGGACCAAACCCATAAGCAGATTGCATAACGGTTCCACCTTTTTCATTATCAATTAGGTGTGGGATGCCCGAACTTTTCTTGAGTTTACGCCCTTCAAGGTACTCCCTTTTCTGACCGAGGTAGTTTGCCGCTGGATTGGTGCTTGGCGCTACGTCCTGTGCATATTCCAAATAACGGTTCCAGGCGTATGCCACCGCTACGAAGTAATAGGTTTTATTGTTGGTCAGTGAACGGTCCTCTGTTGTTGAGAAAGCGTCTTGTGTTACCCTGAAGGTGCTGCTGATGCCCTGATTGGCGCCTTCCACTTTTACCATAGGAACATATGCACCGATCTGATTATCGATCTCATAATTCACAATGCGGCTCACGTTATTTTTAACGTCACACTGGAAGATGGGAATGGCTTTTGTTCTGTCTGTTAGATCGGTTGATGAAACATTGATGGACTTCACCTGATACACGATGTACCCTTCAAACGCATAAAACTTATTTGGGTCTCTTAACTCAGGAATGGAAGAGGTAGGATCAGAAATAATAGAGATGTCCTCTTCCAGGTAATCGTTATTGAATTTTTTGTAATTGTTGGATTTTCCCTTTTGGTTAGAAAGGTAAATGATCAGCTCATTGTTCAATTCCTGAACCGTCATATCAGGTGCTTCTGGCCCATCGAGCAATTTAAAACAGTTGTCAAATAAAGCCTGAGCTTTGTCATCGGCACTATAAAGCAATTCCAAAGATTCGATATAACCTCCCTTGGTAGGACTTTGAGCCCAGGGCATACCAAAAGTGATGTCGTTCACAGCGCCAGGTTTTAGGGTGAACGGCCCAGCTGACTGAAGGAAGCGGCGGTCACCAGGAAGGTTACCGGATGCTTTTTCTGTCCAACCGATTCCTTTTACAGGGTCCCCATCGTAAACGAAAGTAGAAGGTTGGGTACCACCATAGGCGTTACCACCAAAAGTAAATGGAGAACCGTCCTTCCAGAAGCCTGTCATGTAGTTGTAGTAGTGAATGGCAATGTCTGGATTGGTGGTTTGAGAAGGAAAGGCACCAATATTATTATTATAGTAAGTAAACCGAGACATCTGAATGGTTTCACCGGCCTCATCTATCTGCCCATCGAAGTCGTTGTCAATACCATCGCCGGCATCTGCAAGTGGTCCTTTAAAAAAGTCGCAACCCAAAGCGGGAGGAAAATCCTGATAGCCATTCACACCGTTAGCGGATTCATCAAATGGGTCGGCATTATAAATGTAACCCAAGCCTCTGCCCACATCACAACCCACATAATCGTCGAGATAGTACCCGAGGTCAGGGTCGTTCCATACGGTAAAATAGGTCTGTTTTAATTCGAATGAAGAACGGTTGATAACCTCATAGGAATAAAAGGTCATGTTGTTGATCTCATCGTTGGTTTTGAAACCAAAGGCCTGAGCCCTCACCTCAACACCAATAGGCACGCCCTGAGTTTCAGTATGGATACCGCCATTGTCATTAAACACCCAGAACAGGGTCACATCACCATACAGTTTTGTTTTACAAAACCCGAGGTTGTCTTTTTCAGCTTTGTTCTCAACATCATAAGCAGGATAATCGCCGCTTGTCTCCGGATCATAAAATCCATCTCCGTTCACATCCACGTATGGCGCGAGGCGACGACCCTGACGTTTGCTGACATCACCGTTCCCCGGCCAGTTGAGAATGTCCGAGCTTTTTGCTCCAGTGGCCACATAATTATCAACTTCTAATCGGGTCACTGAAAATATCTGGTCGTATCTCAAACACTCCGCAGGATCAGCTGATGCATTGGTTGTATCCAAAGGTCCGGGCCAAAAGTCAATCCCGTTCTGACGGTAGGTCATAGCCGCCACTTTCAATTGTCCACCTGCATCCAAACCACCCAGCCAAATGGATCCTCCAAAACAGGAGGACACGCCTACGTTACGGTTTGTAACGGCAGGAACGTAATAATACGCGTTTCCATTTCCGTTCAAATCCCACCACATGTCGCCCCCACTGTAAACAATGGTTCTAACGTTATTGACCCATAGCTCACGGCTGGCCCTGGGGGCAGCACAAGAAGCCATGATCTTTCCTCCGGAAGTGGAAGAAAAACCTGAGGATTTGTTTTCTCCTGCTGCTTTTTCACGAGCCGTCAATGGAATCGCAAAGAGTGCAGAGATGATGATGATACTGATTCGTTTCATGGTGTTTAGTTCTTTATCAGTGATTAGAATTCAAATAAAAGTCCGATACGTATTTGGCGGGGCGTACTGTAATTCGTTGGGCTATTCATACGAATGGAATACAGGTCGATGAAAGACGCCGCATTGTTTGCCTGAGCAATGGCAGCCTGGGCTTGAGTAGAAGACAGATAACCATCATCATCAGGTGTACCGGTGTAATTGTAAACATTCAATACGTTTCTTGTGTTGAACAAGTTTAAAACCTGCAAATACACATTCAGGTTAGCGTGTTTCCTGTTATCCGACTCTTCACGGCCCCATGACAAATCAATGTTTTTGTCGATGCGCAAATTGGTTCTGAAGTTCCAAGGCTTGGAGGAACCATTTATTTGCCCAACGATGTTGGACCTGGTGTTTCCACCCTGTGTAGGCACCGGATCGCTCCAGCGGGTATAAGGGGTTCCTGAACCCAAAAGGAAGGAAAGGTTAAAACCAACATCTTCAAAAACATTGATCTTCTTTTCGTTCTTGCGGGTAATGGTCCATCCTTTGTAATCTTTTTTACGGCCAAAGCGGTAGTCGTAGTTCAATACGAAACTGTGGCGTTGATCAAAATCAAGGGGTTGAAGCACCCTGAGGTTAGGCTGACCGCTGCTGGCCAGGTTAGCACCAGAGTTGATGTTTGAACCCGAGCCCTCCGCAAACTGCAGGGTGTAGTTAAAGTTGATGCGGGAACCACCTGTTCTTCTGAAATCAAATACCGCAGAAAGGCCTTTTACTGTAGAGAAGTCAATGTTATCGTACATGATGTAGTTTTTAGGGTAAGCCCCTACTATCGTTCTCTGGTTGATCTGGTTACGGAATTCTTTATAAAAAGCACTTATTGAGAGAGACGCGTTTTTTCTTTCGTTCAACACCTGTGAGAAACCAAACTCATAATCAATGGTGCGTTGCATTCTTTGATTTGGATTCGAAATAAGTGGAGATGTTGATGTTGCATTCAGGTAATAATATTCAAGAGGCTGAATCACTGAGTTGGATGGGCGTTGAACTAAAACGTCGTAGTGCGCAAAGAAGTTAGCCACATCCGATATCGGGAAGGAGAAACCTAAACGGGGTTGAGGAATAATTTCTGCCTTATACGTAGTGAATCCACCCACTGACATGTTTTTTTCGTAGTTGGCAAAATCCTTATACAGTGGGATTGGGCGACCATCGGAAGAATAGATCAAACTTGGATCGGAAATCTCAGCACCTTCGGCATTGTACCATCTATCCCCTTCACGGTAACCCAGAATGGATACGGGTGATTTGCCTCCGGCAGGATTTTGAGCCACATAAACAGCGGCATCCTCTGAAATGTTACCCGGAATGTTATCGGTGAATCCGGAAGGCAGGTTTTCCATTGAACCCAAGTCGCTTACATGCGCCAAATCGTGCAATGCGTATTTGTCTTTTAATACCGGTTGATTTGCATCATAACGGTCGATACGCAGACCCACAAGGAATTTAATGTCTTTGAAGTCAAATTTATCCATGATGTAGGCTGCTGCATACACCGGCTTAAAGGTACCTATTGTAAAGAGGTTGCGACCATTTTGGTCTTTGTCATTCAAAAACTTATCAATGGAGGTGGTTTGTTTGCTATCATCTGACTTTTCTCCATCGTGTCGGTAACCGCTGTATGCAACCAGGTTCGCATCACCGGTAGTTCCCAAAAGGTCTTCGGCACTGAACATGTCCATGCTGAATGTAGAAGGATCAAGGGCATCGGTATTTACAAAGCCAGTGTGGTCTTTTGGAAGTCCGAGCTTTTCAAGTAACATCTCTGAAAACTGAGTTTGTTTGTCCTCCTGATACAAGTAGTTAAAATAATAATAAGGGATAAGGCCCGAAAACTCATCGTTTCTGATAGGATTAGAAAGGTCCAATTCGCGGGTGTGGTCATTCGCGATCAAACGCATTCTTGTCCAAAGAGCCGAGGCTGATAAACCATAGGTACTTACAAAGCGTTGATCAATTTCAAAGCCCACAGATAAAGCGTGCTGTTTGACGTCGGTATTAAAACTTGTAGCTATGCGGAATGTGTTGGCCTGGGAATAAGTTCTCACAGCTGCATATGTACCAAAGTTAAAATACAGGTCATTATAAATCGTACCAGGACGGCCACCGTTCAATACCCCGTTATTACCCTGTATGTAATTCATGGATACCTGGTTTGGGTTGGATTGGCTGATGAGGTAGGTGGTAAACACAGCGGCATCGGGATTCATATCGCTGGCTGTAAATTTTACTGGCAATTCCTGACGGCCGGTATAAGTATACGCGTTTACTGCCTGCCCATTGATGGCATAATCGTCTACAAATTCGTAGTTGTAAGCAAAATTTTCATCGAGGAAGCTTCTGTCGAATTTCCCAACATAACCATAGTTAAATACCTGGTCCTGATGTACTGCATTCTCAGTTTTGCCATTAACACCCTCATAACTCATCAAAAACTTAAAGTAGGAATTGGAAAGCAGGGATTGTGTTTTTTCCTTATCCACGTTTGGATTGCCAAATTTTTGTGTTAAAGAAACCTGAGCCCGGTATGTTTTGTTCGTTGATTTGGAATGATTGGCCGAATTAAATACCTGACTTAATGCTGAATTATTGAACTGATCATAGTAGTCATAAAATCCACCTAAAGAAATAATGGTGTTGTTGGTGGGCTGGTAGTCGAGTTTTCCATTGATGGCGAAAGAACGAAATGCTGAGTTCGGACGGTATTTTTGGGTGTACATGTCCTCCTTGGTTACAAATTCTGAAGAACGGACAAAGCCTGAACCTGAAGGAGATGGTGTTAAAGGTTGGTTTTTTAAGTCCTGAAGTTTATCGTCGTTCAAAACATAAATGTCTACGAAAGGTGGACGGGGCTCCTTAATGTAATTGCCCTGACCTGAGATAAAGAATCCCAGAACGGTGCGCTCTGAAATGGAATCGCGTTTTTTGAGTATAGGGCCACCAAAACTAAAACCAAGGGAGTTATAATCATAAGCATCGGTAATCAATGAGGAGATCAATTCCACACCTCCAAAATATTTTGATTGAGGTCCGCGGGTGGAGATGGAAATCGCACCTGCGGTTAAGTCTCCAAAGTTTGCAGGCACACCGCCGGTGATCACGTTCAATTGTTCAATGGATTGTTGAGGCAGGTTTGGGGAACCAAATACTTTTACCCCGTCAACAAAATAGGTGGTGTTGGTTGAACGTCCACCACGCACGTTAAGCGCGCCCCCTTCATCGGCCTGGTAAACGCCAGCTGTTGTGGCCGCTACCGAGTTGATGTCTTTCGTGGCCAGGTTCTGATAGTCTTCGCGGGTTACGGTTTGTCCTGATTTAGTATCAGGATCTATCAATGGAACGAGATAGGTAACAACATCAACTTCCTGAAGATTTGTTCCTTCGCCACCGGCCAAAGGAATGGTCACGTAGGCTGTTTTACCTTCTCCAACAACCACATCTTTTACTTCTGTGGCCTGATACCCAACAAACACACCCTTAACGGTGTATTTTCCGGGAGCAAGGGGCTTGATAAAAGCCTCTCCGTCCATATTGGTTGTTGCAACGCCCACCTGCACCCCGTCGCGGTAAGCCACAACGTTTGCAAAGGGAATGGGTTCTTTGGTTGCTTTGTCCTGTAACAGGATCTTGATGGCCCCGTTATCACTCTGTGCTAAAGCCGACAAACCAAAGCAAACAACCATGACTAATGCTAAATAGATTTTCTTCATATAGTGTTAAATTACGCTAAAACGATTCCTTCAGTAAAGCCTTAAATTTATATACCCTGCGGCTTTCAAACAAAAAAAAATGCCTTTTATTTATTAATATACTAGTTTTCAACCGTTTAAACTTGGGCATTTGCCGTTTACATAAATTGGCTTAGAACAAATTTAAACACATACCCTTTAGATTAAATTAACAGCTTAGAAATTGGCCTCGGTTTATTGATAAGTGGAACACAAGAGCCGTTAAATGGTTTGGTTAACAGGCAATGTTTAGCCGAATCTCAATAAGGTTCACTCAACATGCTTAATATTTCTTCCTACTTTTTCTTGATAAAAAGTAGGCAAAAATCAAGACGCAGCGATCGGCCTACGCTCTCTTGATTTTCAATGAAAGGCTGGCAAAGTAAAATTTCTGCGCTTAGTGGTAAAATGGATAGGCGCAGAAATTAAACTGGGGGCTGCCCACAAGCCGGCTCGTCGCTAAAATTGCCCACTGGGCAATTTCTTTACGCTCCGCCCCAGCCTTTGCCGCCTTTCTTTTGGAAAATCAATTCACCCCATGCTGCTCCGCGCTGCGTCAGGGCTTACGCGCCGGCCCAGAATGCGGATGCACCGCGCAAGGCCTGCACGCAAATTGTCCTTTCCCTCACACAAGCTCCTATGTACAACATATTTGCCCTTTACTAAGCCATTTTTCAAATGTCAATTTGCTTTAACTACCGGCTGTGGGTTGAGATAATTAGGCGCTTCATTAAACATAAGCCTGCTGACCCAAAAGCAGACGTCGCAAGAAGGGCATAGCTTTGATGAAAATCCTTTGTAAGAGCTTTACAGAACTCTTTTCTAATCTGTGGTCTAGTGTTTTCGTAACCAGCGCGTGAGAAAGAACTCGCGTTCATTGTTGTTGTAGCGTTTGGATTTTTTACGGCTGGCTTTCATGCGCTTTCTCACTTTTTTGGTTTGAATGCGTTTGTGGTGCTTTTTTATGGCTTTCTGTTCCGCCCTTTCCAGCTTGCGTTTCTCTCGCTTTTCAAGGCGAATGCGTTTGTTGGATTTTATCTCTTGCCTTAGTGATTTCTCAGGAGGACCAGAACCCCTTTCCTGAGCAAAAAAAACGCCCGTTTGAGTAAAACTCATTAAAATGCTAAAAAGCACTAAACGGACCAAGGGTTTCATTTTTGGTAATGCACTACTTCTACTCCAAAACGTTTCAGAAAATCAACCCCTTCTTCGGCTTTAATGGCTTTAAAACTCGCGTAACTGTGTTGGTAATACACTTTTTTGATCCCAACGGTGTAAATCACTCTGGCGCAGGCAATGCAAGGCGATAAGGTGATGTATAAGGTACAACCGCTTAAACTGATGTTGTTTTTGGCGGCGTATAAAATGGCATTTTGTTCGGCGTGCAGGGCAAGGGAACAACTGCCTTTGCTGTCGCGGGGGCACCCTTCTTCGGGCCATTCGATATCGCAGTTGTGGGTTCCGGATGGCGGACCATTGTAGCCAAGGGAAACAATGCGGGTGTCTTTGGTAAGCACTGCACCAACCTGAGCTTTCACACAGTGTGAACGTTTGGCCAAAGTACCGGCCAGTTCCATATAAATATCATCGAAAGAAGGTTTGCTCATGGCTCAAAAATAAACATTAAGGGAACTACTCAAACGGCTTCGCTTACCACCTCTTTCACATCATCGGGCAACAAGCGTTTTAAAAGCGCTTCAATGCCGGCTTTAAGGGTCATGGTGCTGCTTGGGCAACCGCTGCAACTGCCGCGCATTTGAACCACCACTTTTCCATCCACCAGTTCTTTAAAGGTGATGAGTCCTCCATCCTGCTCAACGGCTGGACGGATGTATTGTTCGAGCACTTCAATGATTTTGTTTTCTACCTCGTTTTTAGGCGCTACGTGTTGGGTGTTCACTTTTACAGTTGCCGAAAAACTGGAATCCTTTGCCACTTCATTCACCGGAAGTTTAAGAATGACCGGCTCTGAACTGTTGAGGTAGTTTGTTATAAAAACCCTCAGTTCATCGCGGATTTCCTCCCACTCCACCTGTTCATGTTTTGTGACCGTAATGTAATTGGATGCAAAAAACACCCGCTTTACAAATGGGAAAGAAAACAAACGTGCTGCCAAAGGCGCGTCCTTACCGGCGTTGGAAGGTTCGTAATCGGCCGTGGCCCCGCTCACCAAAATGAGTTTATTGGCCACAAATTTTACGCTTGCCGGGTTAGGCGTTTCTTCAGCGTAAACAATAAAGGGAATGTCTTGTAAGTCCATGATTTGTATTGAAGTCACAAAGTTAAGCTTTAGAAATTGATTACTTTTACGGGAAGAGGATTTATGTTTATTCAGACAGATTATCTGGTTATAGGTTCAGGCATAGCAGGACTGAGTTTCGCTCTTAAAGCGGCAGAAACAGGCACGGTGATGCTGATCACCAAAAGCAACGAAGACGAAAGCAACACCAAATACGCCCAGGGCGGCATTGCCGCAGTATGGCACAGCGCCGACAGTTTTGAAAAACACATTGCCGATACCCTCAATGCCGGAGCGGGCTTGTGTAATGAAAAAATAGTGAGGCAGGTGGTTAGTGAGGGCACCAAACGTGTTGAAGAACTCATTGACCTGGGAACACAGTTTGACAGAAACGAGAAGGGGCAATACGATCTGGCCAAAGAAGGGGGTCATAGCGAACATCGCATTTTACACCACAAGGATGTTACCGGACTTGAGATTGAAAGGGCCCTTTTGAAAAAAATCCACAGCAACGGCAACATCACTGTGCTGGATCATTATTTTGCCATTGACATCATTACCCAGCACCACCTTGGCAAGCGCGTTACATCAAGTACGCCTGAAATCAGCTGTTATGGTGCTTACGTGTTAAACACAAAAAACGGGCATGTGGATACCATACTTTCTAAAATTACCGTGATGGCCACCGGTGGTATCGGCCAGGTGTATTCCACCACCACCAATCCGGTGATTGCTACCGGCGATGGGATTGCCATGGTTTACCGGGCAAAAGGCAAGGTAAAGGACATGGAGTTTGTGCAGTTTCATCCCACTTCGCTTTACAATCCGGGAGAACGCCCGAGTTTTTTGATCACAGAAGCCATGAGGGGTTTTGGGGCCATCTTAAAAACAGGAGACAACAGAGAGTTTATGCACAAATACGATGCCAGAGGTTCGCTTGCTCCAAGAGACATTGTGTCGAGAGCGATTGACCATGAAATGAAAACCCGGGGAGATGACTTTGTGTATCTGGATTGTCGGCACCTGGACAGAAAAGGATTTATTGATCACTTCCCTAATATCTATAATAAGTGCATGAATCTGGGAATCGACCCCTTTCTCCACATGATCCCCATCGTTCCTGCGCAACATTATTTATGCGGAGGCATTGAGGTGGACGAGTTTGCACAAAGCAGCATACTTAATTTGTATGCGGTAGGTGAATGTGCCTGCACGGGTTTGCACGGGGCTAACCGTTTGGCCAGTAATTCCTTGTTGGAGGCAGTTGTTTACGCGCACAGGGCCTTTGAAAATGCCCGTCCTAAACTTTCGCAAATTTCTTACCCCTCCGCTATTCCGGAGTGGAATGCCGAGGGCACTGAACATGCTGAAGAAATGGTGTTGATTACCCAATCGAGGAAAGAAGTGCAACAGATCATGTCGAACTATGTTGGCATTGTGCGAAGCTCCCTGCGTTTAAAGCGGGCTTTTGATCGCCTTGAAATACTTTATAAGGAGAACGAAGCCCTTTATGAAAAAACCACCATCACACAGGCTTTATCCGAACTCCGTAACCTCATTTGTATAGGTTACCTCATCATCAAACAAGCCATGGAAAGAAAAGAAAGTGTTGGTTTGCATTACCTGAACGACTACAAAAAAAAGGAACTGGCTTAGTTTTGCTTTGGGCCTGATATTTTTTTACCTTTAATTCAGGCTAAATAAGTATTCACCTTTAAGACCAAATCTATGAAAAGAGTTTTTACCAAATTTCTGTTTCTTGCCATTTGTGTTTTCTCAGTAAGTGTATCGTATTCACAATGTGCTACAACTGCAGCGGGAGGATCGGCCTCCAACATGTTCACACAAATCCGCAACTCGACCAATCCGGTGGTGGCCGATAAAAACCTGAACACTGTGGTTTTTATTCACCGGAACAATGCCGGTGGATTTGGCGGCAATTCAGGGCACTTGCGTTACGATGTTTCGGTTAACGGAGGTTTAACCTGGACCAACGATCAGGGCGTTTTGAACCCCATCAACTCCAATCTGGCCAGGTACCCGAATGTTACCATACACAACCCCACAGCCAATGTCAATCCGGCCAATGCCTACATCAGTTACATGGCCGCCACCATTAATTCGATTAACTCCACCTGGAATGGTTTGGTTTCCGGTGTCAGACAATTGAGCGGTGCAGGAAATACCGAGAGCTACAACCAACCAGTATTGAGTCCTCAGCTTATTCCCCACTCTACTGTAAAAGGTGCTCCCGGCGTTTACTGGGCCATTGACGCTTTGTTCAATGGGGCCACCATAACGGGTTTTGCCATTTACAAAGGCATATGGAATCCTGGAATTAATGACATTGTTTGGGCTACCAATTATTCCATTACACCCAGTTTTGCTACAGCGGGTTTGGTAGGCGATTACAACATTGCCTTTGACCCCACCGGCACCTATGGCTGGTTTAGTTTTTTAAGTCGGCTTACTTCAGGAGCAACAAGCAACAGCGTTTATCAACCCATCTTTTACAAAACAACGGATGGTGGGCTTACCTGGACAGGACCAACACAAGTGAACCTTGATAATTTTTCCTGCGCCACAAACAACATTGTTTCCCCGAATGCGGCCAGCACCAATTTTGAACACGATCTGGTGGTGGATGTCAATGGCAACCCTCACCTTTTGACGACAATTTGTACAGGAAACAACGGGTATTCAGTGCTCTATGGCTCATGGCACCACATGTTCGACATTACTCAAATCAACGGAGTTTGGGGGGCTTATGATATTGCCAATGTACAGGCCGGTCGGGGCAGCTGGGGCGTATCGCCAAACATTGCCACCATGGATATGGCTCCACAAGCCGCCAGAAGTGCGGATGGAAGCAAATTGTTTTTTACATGGTCAGATAACACAACTTACACGCTAGGGGCAAGTAACCAGAGTCCGAACTTTTACGGACGTGCTTACGATGTGGTTCAAAACAAATGGACGCCGGTGAAAGATTTTACCTCCTGCAACCCATTAACAGATGGCAAAATTCTGTTTCCACACATCGCGCCTGAGGTGCTTGAACCAGCACCAAACGTGTATAAGGTTGCGGCCATATACGGTGAGTTCACAGTTCCGAACGACCCTTTGTTTGCCTCTAATTTTAAATTTCTCGACAACGTTATTTTTGCCGCCGGTGAGTTTACAGTCAGTAACCCTACGGCTATGGTGAACATCACCCAAAACGGGCCTTTGCTGATTTGTCCGAATAGCAGTTTAACCATCAGCATCAGCGGGAATTACGGACAGGTGCTTTGGAGCAACGGTTTCACGGGTAATTTATCTTCCATCAGCACAAGCACCAACACCTTTTATTCCGTAACAGCCCAGCAAAACTGTTATCTCGGTATGGATACCATCTTTGTAAGCAACATGAGTTTTACCTCTGCCATCAGCAATCCAAACATTTGCCGTGGAGATTCTTCACAACTGGGTGTGAGTGGAAACGCTTACAGTTACACCTGGAATCCGAGTGTACAAGTCGGAACCCTGGTTACAGTGAGTCCAACGGTTTCAACCGTATACACACTTACCGCCTCAGGAAATAGCTGTGTAAGCACCCAAACCGTTCCATTGATTGTTTATCAATTGCCTGCGGTTTCTCTGCTTGGTCAGGATAGTGTGTGTGCGGGAAGTTCAATTTCTCACACCGCCTCAGGAGCCAGCACCTACAGCTGGAGTCACGGTGGTGTTGGAAACATCTCCACAACCACCCCTTTGGCCAATACCATTTATACGGTTACGGGCATAGACACCAATTTGTGCGCCAATTCCCAAAGCATTTCCATTACGCTTGTTGCTTTGCCTAGTTTAAGCATCAGCAGCACACGAAGCGTTATTTGCAGGGGAGAAAGCGCCACCATTACGGTAAGTGGTGCAAACACGTATAACTGGAACAATCCTGCATCCAGTTCTGCCAGTATAATTGTTTCACCAAGCCTAAGCACCGGTTATTCCGTTACAGGCACCAGCACTTTCGGCTGCAATGCGTTTAGCAGTTTTACACAGAGTGTGTCGCTCTGTACCGGCTTATCGATGGAAACCCTTGAGGGCGAAAACGTACTGGTCTTCCCTAACCCCAATGCCGGCCACTTTGTTTTTCAGGCCAAGGCCGTATTGGATGTTTATTTATACAATGAGCTTGGGCAGTTGTTGATAGCCAATCAAACCAATGAAGGTGCAGGTTTTCAGCTTGAATTTTATGATCTTTCTCCAGGGGTGTATTTTTTGAGTTGGAAAACCGAACGTGGTTTACAAACGCGTAAGGTAATTGTAAGTCCTTGACCTCATTCAGGGGCAAAATGCAATTGCAATTAAAAGAGATGGCTTAGCGAAAGCCCTGAAAAAAATTATCTTTGCATGCTTAATTTCTAAAAACAGATGGGACGTATTTTTGAAACCAGGAAAGCCACTATGTTTAAGCGCTATGCCAAAATGGCTAAAGCGTTTACCAAGATTGGAAGAGACATTGTAATTGCAGTTAAATTAGGGGGGCCACATCCTGAATCGAATCCAAGACTCAGGATGGTAATACAAAATGCCAAGGCAGTGAACATGCCAAAGGCGAATGTAGAATCAGCCATTAAACGTGCCAGTGAAAAAGATTCGAGCAATTATGAGGAAGTGGTGTACGAAGGTTATGCTCCCTATGGTGTGCCAGTATTGGTTGAATGCACCACCAACAACCCAACCCGAACAGTAGCCAGTGTGCGCATGTATTTCAGCAGGGCCAGCGGGGCATTGGGCACCAACGGTTCGGTGAGTTTTATGTTTGAACACATTGTGTTGTTCAAAATAGAAGCCGGCAATTTAAACAAGGACGATCTTGAACTGGAATTGATTGATTTTGGTTTGGAAGACATCAATTACGATGAGGAACACAAACAATACATCATTCAGGTTCAGTTTGTTGATTTCGGCAAAATGCAATCAGCGCTTGAGGAGAGAAAGATCAATGTGATTGAAACCAGCAAAACCTATATTCCTACCACCACCAAAGAACTCCCTCCTGATCAGGAAGCCGAAGTGATGGCCATGATCGAGAAAATGGAGGAAGACGACGACATTCAGGCTGTTTACCATAACCTGGCCTGAGTTTTGGAAAAAAAATGGAACATACTGCCAGAAGGCAATGCTGAAATTCTTCAGAACATTCAAGCCCAGCTCAATGTTAACCGGCACATTGCTCTATTACTAAAACACCGCAACATCCTCAGTTTTGAGGACGCTAAAAAATTCTTTCGTCCTGATCTGAACGATCTTCACGATCCTTTTTTAATGAAAGGCATGCGTGCAGCTGTTGAGCGCATTGACAAAGCCATTGAAAAGAAAGAAAAAATTCTGATCTACGGGGATTATGATGTGGATGGCACCACAGCTGTTAGTATAGTCTATAGCTTTTTTAAAGGTCATTATCCTAATCTTGAATATTATATTCCTGATCGTTACAAAGAAGGGTACGGCATCTCTTTCAGCGGAATCGATTACGCTGCCGCCAACCGGTTTTCACTTATCATCTCGCTCGATTGTGGCATTAAAGCCATCGACAAAGTAACCTATGCAAATGAAAAACAGATTGATTTTATCATCTGTGATCATCACCTGCCCGGCACCATCCTTCCTGAAGCCCTTGCCATACTCGATCCCAAACAGAACGACTGTCCTTATCCCTATAAGGAACTCAGTGGTGCAGGCATAGGATTTAAACTCATACAAGCCTGGAGCCAACAACACAAAATACCCCAGGAAATTTGTTACAGTTATCTTGACCTCGTAGCTACCAGCATTGCCGCCGACATCGTTCCAATTACAGGTGAAAACCGTGTGCTCACCACATTTGGTTTGGAACGCATCAACAAACAAGCCCGTCCAGGCATCAGTGCCTTGTTGGCTTTGAATCAGTCAAAAAACGCTGTTACTGTTCACACCCTTGTGTTTGTGCTTGGTCCGCGCATTAACGCCGCCGGCAGAATTGAACATGGAAGCAAAGCCGTTGAATTACTCATCAGTGATAATGCCGCTGAAGCGGAACATTTTGCCAAAGCCATTAACGAAACCAACAACCAGAGACGGGACCTGGATTCAGGAAATACCGGCGAAGCCATTGAACTGCTTGAAAATGAAAGCAGCCTGAACAAACGATACACCACCGTACTGTTTAACCGCAATTGGCACAAAGGTGTAATTGGCATCGTGGCCTCCCGACTGATCGAAAAATATTATCGTCCCACCATTATCCTCACCGAAAGTGAAGGCAAAATCAGTGGAAGCGCAAGAAGCGTTAAAGAGTTTGATATTTATACGGCTATTGAACAGTGCAGTGACTTATTGGAACAATTTGGAGGACACAAGTTTGCTGCAGGCCTCACGCTAAAGGAAGAAAACGTTGAGGCCTTCCGCGAAAAATTTGAATTGGTGGTTTCGGGAAGCATACAACCTGAACACCTGGTTCCAAGAATTGACATTGACATAGAACTGGAGTTTCACGAGATCAGCGATAAATTTTTACGCATCCTGAAACAATTTGCCCCGCATGGTCCTGAGAACATGAGCCCTGTGTTTTGTGCCCGACATGTGTTCGACACCGGCTGGGGGCAAGTGTTTGGCAACAACCATTTAAAACTTGAGTTGTTCCAAAAATCCAATCCCGCTTTGCGGTTTCAGGCCATTGCTTATGATAAGGGCGATTACATCACCTTTTTTCAGAAAAAAACACCCATGGACATTGTGTTCAAAATACAGGAAAATGGGTACAGGGGCAATGGGGGCATTCAACTTATACTCGAAGACCTTCGTATCAGTCAGTAAGCCGCGTGTTGCGTTTAATCAACACATAAAGGCGTAAGGATAAAGCAATCGCAACCAGAGCAAGAGCAATCAACAGGGCCAACCAAATGCCCGGTGTTTTCATGCCCATAGGAAAAGCAAACAGGTAAGCAAGGGGTATGGCAACAACCCAGTAAGCAATCAACGTAACATAGGTTGGTACTTTCACGTCATCAAGCCCCCTGAGAATTCCGATCATGGTGACCTGCAAACCATCAAACAATTGAAACATGGCTGCAATAACGAGGAGTTGTGAGGTTAGTTTAACAATATCGGGTTCAGCGCTAAAGGCAAGTGGCAACAGGGAAGCCCCGGCTAAAAACAAAATAGCAAAAAGGCCCATGGCGGTTATCACCAGGCGTGAGGCAGCCAATGCTGCTTTTTTAACTTCCAGCCAATTGTTCTGTGCCTTAAACTTTCCTGCCCGTATCGTAGCCGCCCCACTGATACCGCTTGCGAACATATAGGTGAAGGCTGCAAGATTCAAAGCAATACCATGGGCATCGATGTGCTCTTTGCCAAAACGTCCGGCCATTAAACCGGCAATGGAAAAAGCAGCCACTTCAAATGTAAATTGCAAACCTGCATTGAACCCAATTCTCGCCAGATCCGCCAGTTCTTTTAAGTTCACTTTAACCCTGAAAAAATAGGTTCGTATTTCTTTGGTGAGCGGGGACCGGAACAAATAGATCAAAAACCCAAAACCCATGCATGACCTTGCAATGAATGAAGCCCAGGCCGAACCCATGTAACCCATTTCCGGCAAGCCCAGTTTTCCATAGATCAACCCGTAGTTAAGAATAACATTGACCAGGTTTCCGCTGATGCTGATGACTAAGGCAATCCTTGTGTTGCTGAGTCCTTCACAGTATTGTTTTCCAGTGAAAAAAAAGGACACGGGCAGCATGGAAAAAATAAGCACATTAAAAAAAGGAATGGCCAGGGTGGTAACCTCCATGGGCTGTTTTAAATGCACAAGTAAACCCGAAGTAAAAAAGAGAAACAGAAAACTCAAAGCGGCAATGCCAAAATTAAGGTAAAGGGAATTTTTAAAAAGCGAAGTTTGTTTTAAAGGGTCTGAGGTTTCTTTTGCCGCTGTAACCAAAGGCGTAGAGGCATAACTGACACCGATGGTAAAGACCAGCAACAGGGTGTATAAGTTGTTGGATACAATTCCTGCCGCTTGTTCAACTGCTCCCAATTGACCTAAAAACATGTTGTCGACAATGCCGGTTAGTATGTGGCCCACCTGCGTAATCACTAATGGCCATGCCAATTGCATGGTTTGCAAACTGTGTTTATCGGTGAATCTCTTTTTCACAAGAAGGCAAAGATACTTTATTTGTTTTACCCGTTTGGTATCTTGCAGGGGCCTGTGAGTGCATTCTTTTGGATTATCGATTCCCTTTGGAATGATTAAATTCGCGGAACATGAAAAGCAAAGAAGAACTTGAGATTTTGGTAAAAGAGGTTACGGCTATTGCAAAACTTGCCGGCAATTACATACGCAGTGAACGTGAAAAATTCAGCTACTCCAAGGTGGAAATAAAAGGATTGAATGATCTGGTGAGTCATGTGGATAAAGAATCTGAGCGCCTAGTCGTAACAGAACTAAACCGTTTACTAAAAGGTTCTGGTTTTCTGGTAGAGGAAAACACTGTGTCTGAAAAAGGAGAATACACATGGATTGTAGACCCATTGGACGGCACCACAAATTTTGTGCATGGCATCCCCTGTTATGCCGTAAGCATTGCACTTGAACACAAGGGTGAAATCATTTTAGGCGTTGTGTACGAAGTGAGCCGGGACGAGTGTTTTTCAGCCGTGGCATCGGGTGGCGCTTTTTTAAACGGAAAACCAATCCTTGTATCTGAAAGAAAATCCCTCTCCGAAAGTTTAATTGCAACGGGTTTTCCCATTTATAATTTTGAGCATCTGGACAATTATCTGCTGGTGTTAAAAGAACTCATGCAAACAACCCAGGGAATAAGAAGGATAGGTTCGGCCGCCAGCGACTTGTGTTATCTGGCTTGCGGACGGGTGGATGCCTTTTTTGAATACAACCTTAACCCATGGGATGTGGCTGCCGGTGCCTTAATTGTAAAAGAAGCGGGCGGCCTTGTACAGGATTTTAACAAGGGAGAGCAGTGGTTGTTTGGCAAACAGATTTGCGCTGGAAATCCATTGTTGTTCTCTGAATTTTCAATGCTGGTGAATAAACACCTGGGCTAAGTTTTTATTTTTTCCTGAACAGCATCATAGCCCAGCTTTCCTCCTGGCTGGATGTCAGGAATTCGAGCCCAGAATTAAAACAAACTTCTTTCACCTCTTCCTGGTCGGTGGTAAAAAAGCCGCTTAAATACAAGAGCGCCTTAGCGTTCATCCTTTCTACGTAAAATGGGATGTCCCTCTTCAGGATGTTTTTATTGATGTTGGCCAAAACATGATCGAAGGGTTTTTCATTTTGAAGTAAAGCCACATCGCCTTGCAGAATTTTTATTTCGGGGCACTGGTTGGTTTGGCAATTTTCCCTGCTGTTTTCGGCGCTCCAGGCATCAATGTCGATTCCTGTAACATCCTTAGCTCCGAGCTTACAGGCCAGTATGGCCAAAATACCGGTTCCACAGCCCATATCGAGAACCCTTGTATTTTTAAACTCCTGATCAAACATGGTTTTGCACATGAGTCGTGTGGTTTGGTGGTGCCCGGTTCCAAAACTCATTTTTGGCATGATCACAATTTCCTGAGCATACCCTTGGGCCGCAGGATGAAAAGGAGCGCGTATGCACAACAGGTGCTCAACATAAACGGGCTCAAAGTTTTTTTCCCATTCCTGATTCCAGTTGCTTTGTTCGATGGTCTCTATTGTAAACGTGTATTTAAAATTATCAAAGGCATACGCCTCCGCTTTAAATTCAACCTGTACCGATTGCTCCACAAAAGCGGTAAATCCATTTTCATTGAATTCAAACGTATCAAAACCGAGTTCTGACAAATGGGCAATGAGAATTTCAGAGCCGGGTTGCGGGGGCACAACTTTAAAATGATAGGCTTTGTAACTCATTAGAAGGCGTTCACTATGATTGCAAATTCATCGGGTTTTAAGCTGGCTCCACCAATCAGTCCCCCATCCACATCCGCGCAGGCAAAAAGCTCTTTTGCGTTTTGCGCATTGCAACTTCCTCCATAAAGAATTGGCATGTGTGCCGCAATCGTATCATCAAATAGCTCAGCCAAACATTGCCTTACAAACGCGTGCATTTCCTGGGCCTGTGCCGGACTTGCTGTTTCTCCTGTTCCTATGGCCCAAACCGGTTCATACGCCAGAACAACCTGATCCATTTTTTCTTTTGCAATTTTAGAAAGCACTTCCTGCAATTGTTGTTTTACAACCGTTTGGTGTTGCCCTGCTCTCCTTTCGCTAAGTACCTCACCAAAACAATACAGCACTTTCAAATGTTGTTCCAAAACCCGTTGTACTTTTGCCACCAAAGCCTCCGGCTCTTCCTTGAAATACGAGCGGCGTTCACTGTGTCCAATCAAAACATACTCAGCACCAACGGATTTGATCATGGAAGAGGACACTTCTCCCGTGTAGGCTCCCTTTTCAAAAGCACTGCAATTCTGAGCCCCGGTACTAAATCCCTCCTCGCTTTGCAAGAGCAGCGCCACATCATTCAAAAAGGGAAAGGGTGGAAAAATGATCTTTTCTACGCCCCGCAGCAAACGGGTCCTGGTTAAAATATCCTTGGCCAGTGTAATGGCTTCCGCGTGCAGGGTGTTCATTTTCCAGTTGGCAGCAACAATTTTTTTTCTATTCATAGCTTCTAATTTACGCGTACTCTTGGGTCGAGCAACCCATAAATAATATCCACGAGAATGTTCATGACAATAAAAATAATGGCAAACACCAAGGTGGCTCCCATCACCACAGGAAGATCGTTATTGTTAAGCGCTTCCACTACCGCATAACCTATTCCTTTCCAGTTAAAGATCTTCTCCACAAAAACAGCTCCTGCCATCAGGCCGGCCAGCCAACCCGACACTGCCGTTACAACCGGGTTCATGGCATTTTTCAGTGCATGTTTAAAAATAACCTTGCGTTCAGGCAATCCTTTGGCCCGTGCGGTTCTGATGTAATCCTGGGAAAGCACATCGAGTATTGAGCTTCTGGTAAGTTGTATAATTATGCTTAATGGACGCAGTCCCAGCGTAATGGCGGGCAATACCAGATTACTCAATTGCAAGGTTCGTCCTTTCCATACATCAAATTCGTACAAACTGCCGGAGGGCGTTAAACCGGTGTAGTCTTTTAAAACATAGCCAAAGAGCCAGGCCAAAAGCAGTCCCGCAAAAAAAGAAGGTGCGCTCATGCCAATAAAAGTAGACAACACAAACACACTTCTATCGAACAGGGAATTTTTCCGGAGCGCGGAGAACACACCAAGTACAATTCCGAAAACAGAAGAAAAAAACATGGCGGTGATGGCCAATACAGCGGTTTCGGGTAAGGTATCTCCTAATATTTCGGAAACGCTTCGTTTTGAAATGTAACTTTTTCTAAGGTAAGGGTACTTTAAAACACAGGCGGTTTTATTTCCTGCCTTAAACAGAGGGACCCAGGTGTATTTATCTGGGTTGAGGTACCAAAGGCTTTCTGGATCATTCACCCGGTGCAATGAAATCGGGGAAAGATCGTTTAAATAATGCAGGTATTGTTCTGCCATGGGCCTGTCGGTGCCAAGGTCTTTGTGAACGGCATCAATCGCTTCCTTATTTGCTCTTTGGCCGAGAATGACTGATGCGGGATCGCCCGGCACCACATTGAATAAAAAAAAGATGGCCGAGATGACTCCGAAGAGCACAAGAACCGAATAGCCTGTTTTTTTAAGAATGTAGCTGAACACTTCTGAAATAGTATGGATAAAGCGCTAATTTAATTAATTATATTTATGAAATAAATCAGGCAACAGCTGTTTATGACTCAGGTTCTGTCCAAAACTTTCTCTTGAATTTTCTTAGAAAAATATTTCCACTGCTGTTATTGTGCCTGACAACACTTCAGACCAGGTCGCAGCTCACTGGAATTGTACTAAGCGGAGGCGGCGCCAGTGGTTTAAGTCATATCGGTGTATTAAAGGCGCTTGAAGACAACAACATCCCCATTGATTACATTTGCGGCACCTCGTTTGGAGGGCTGATTGCCGGTTTTTATGCCGCGGGATTTACACCGGACGAAATCAGCGCCATGATCTTACACCCTGACTTTTTACTCATTACACGTGGAGAACTTCCCCTCAGGAACAAATTCAATTTTTGGAAAAGAAGTGACGACGCCTCCTGGATTACCTTAAAATACAATTTCAGCAACAATTACCTGCAAAACATCCCTACCAATGTGATTAACTCCACCTCCATTGATTACCTGCTCATGGAAAGTCTCTCGGGTGTATCAAATCGGATGAATAACAACTTCGACAGCTTAATGGTTCCTTTTCGTTGCCTGGCCTCTGACATTCAAAACAAACAAACTGTTGTGTTCAAAAATGGTGATCTGGCCAGCGCCATAAGGGCAGGCATGAGTTATCCCTTCTATTTAAGACCACTCACCATTGATGGAAAATTATTATTTGACGGGGGTTTGTATAATAATTTTCCCAGCGATATCCTGCTTAAAGATTTTAATCCCGATTACATCATTGGCAGCAATGTGGCGGAAAAAAATCCTCCTCCTGATGATGACAATATTTATCTGCAGTTGCGAAATCTCTTAATGAGTGCCACCAATTTTCAACCTGTATGCGACAATGGAATTATCATTGAACCCTGGCACGATATGGGCACGTTTAATTTTGATCTCGCCAAACGTTTGATCGATAGCGGATATGCTGCCACCCTAAGGCAAATACCTGAGATCCGTAAAAGCATCAGTCGCAAGGCGGATGGTGAAGTTTTAAGCCAGAAAAGAAAAAAGTTTGCAAGGTACAGAAACCCTGAACTTATCCTGTTCAGGGATATCGAAGTGAAGGGATTCAATGCCAAACAAACGGAATATATTCAGAAGAGTTTGGTCTTCAGGAATGAACCCTTTACCATGCAGCAATTGCGAAAACGTTTTTTCAGAATCAGCAGTAACGACAAGATCAAAAACCTCTATCCTAGAGCAAAATCAGACACTTCGGGTAACTTTACATTGGAGCTCGAAGGCAAACAAGAAAAACCATTTTACATCGACATTGGTGCCATTATTTCCAACCGTCCCATCAGCGAAGGCTTTTTGAGTTTACAATACAACCACCTTGGAAAAATAGGCTTCAATGCTTACATCAATGGCTACATCGGCAAATTGTATTCCGGCACTTACAGCAAACTGCGTTTTGATTTCCCCGGCAAAGTGCCATACTACATCGAACCTTCTTTTACGTGGTCCCGCTGGGACTACTTTAACAGCAGCGTGTTGTTTTACGATTTGAAAACACCTCCCTATTTAATACAGGAAGACCGTTTTGCTGAACTAAAAGCCGGTATTCCGCTTGGAAATGTAACTGAAGCCAATCTTGCAGGGGGCTTTACTGAGTGGAAAAACGAATATTACGAAAACGATCAGTTTACCAAAGCAGACACGGCCGATATCACCTACTTTGATTATTGGTATCTGCAAGGCAATTATCGGTTGAATACCCTTAACCGCAAAATGTACCCTACCGACGGCAGTTTAATCAACTTCAGGGCGCGTTACCTGCAAGGCCGGGAAAGTTACTACCCCGGCAATACCAGTTTGGATACCGTAAGTTTCACAAACCTTAACCGCAACCCCTGGTTTCAATTGAAACTGACTGTAGACAATTACATTAAAACCGTAAAACAATTAAAATTCGGCTTGTTTGGTGAAGCCGTTTACTCCACACAGGGTTTTTTCAGCAATTACCAATCGACCATACTCTCAGCGCCTGCTTTTAATCCAACCCCCGAGAGCCAAACGTTTTTTATGGATAGGTACAGGGCGCATAATTACCTTGCCGCCGGTTTTAAAATTATTACCACCCCATTAAAAAGTCTGGATTTTAGACTTGAAGCTTACATTTTTCAACCCATACGCAGTATCGTTAAAACACCTGAAGGAAAAGCCACATACAGCGAACCCTTCTTTTACCGTTATTTTTCAGGCGTAGCCGCTCTGGTGTACAACAGTGCAATAGGTCCCATTAGCGTAAGCATGAATTATTACGAACAACCGGAAAACCCTTTCAGCTTTTTTTTCCACATCGGATACATCATCTTTAACCGCAAATCGATCGACTGATCTGCCTGAACCTGAAAGAGCATACAATTGAGGTTTTGCAAAAGTCAACCCGTATTTACCAGGTATTTCACCAGTTGAACCAAAGAGGTGGTGATGACCACACCAATGACCAACCAGATAAATTGTTTTTGGGGAATAAATTTCAGAAGTTTTTTTCCAATCCAGGTACCTGCAACACTTATTACTATCAGAGCTGGCAGAAGCACCAGCACTTCCTTGCCAAGGTATCCATTAAAATAATACACCAGAGCACGGCTACTGTCCACACCCATATCAATAAAAGCTGAGGTGCTGATAAAAATATTCTTTTCAAGATTAAAAGCCGCCAAAACAATTCCCCTGATTGCGCCTCCAGTACCCACAAAGCCGGCCACAAAACCAGAAGCGGCTCCGCCTGCAATGAGATTGCGATTGTTTTGTTCAAGATTTTTTGTGGTATAGATCAGAAGATAAACCGAGAGCCCAATGAGCACTATGCTTAAAAGCAATTCCATTTGTCCCAATGGAAAAAATTTGTTCATCCAGGCACCCAGTATCACAAAGATTACAGCGGGGATTCCGAGTTTGAATACGATCTTAGTATCAATCCCATCTCTGAACAAAATAATCTTCGATAGGTTACTGAACACATGAAATATAGCAGTGATCCCAAGAATCAGGTGGAAATCAAAAAACAAAGAAGCAATCGGCACAAAAAGTATGGAAGAACCAAAGCCGCTAATGGTTCCAAGGATTTCGGCGAAAAAAGCCAATATGTAGAAGATATAGTACTTTTCGATCAAGTCTTCGCTTTGCGTTTCACAAAAATGGCCACCAAAGCAGTTGTGATTATACCCATAAGGGGTGCAAACATTGCACTTTGAAGAATGTAGTTTGAAAGGTTAAAGTAGTTTTCAGCCTCCTCAAGAGTCATTTGATTATTTGCCACCACATGATGAATGACGTTCTCAAAATAATTCGGTGTAATGTAAAGGGAAGTGATCACTTGTGTTAAGGGACTTAGAACCATAACCACAAGACTGATAATCAAACCGCTCAGAAAACCTTGTTTATACGTCATCAGCCCGTCGTAATAGTTCTGGCGTTTGTCGATTAGGGCTATAATGTAGAATGCGATCGCCGGAATGGCAACAAAGTTGGTGTAGATGTGGTGTTTTCCGATAAGTTCATCGTGCCAGCCCAAGCCTTTTTCCAGCATCATCCACAAAAGCGACATGATGGTGAACAGCACTCCCCATTTTAATTCAATTGCGTATTTTTTCATGCTTTAATTTTTTAGCGAAATTTCTTTAATCAACAGGCCCTTCGTGCTTCAAATTATGGCTTAAACAAATATAAAAAAAGCCGGAGTACATCCGGCTTTTCTATTGAATGCTTCTGTTTATTCCCAATTCACCTTTATGCCCAGGCCTTGTTGAACAGAAATGTTCCCAAAAGAAGAAAGATCGCCAATGCTACTGAAACTAGCGCCTGGCCTTAACTCGTAAAACAAGTGGGTCCTTTTCCAGAAAGGCCGCTTTTTGCCCATCCTGAAATCAAGTCCAAGTGGTACATAGGCACTCAGCCCGATGTCGGCACTGTTCCGGAAATATTCATTTTTATAATCGGACACCTGATCGGTGTAAATGGGGTAAAAATAATAATTGGTGCTTTCAATGTTGCTTCCCACCACATAATCAATGGTGGTATAGGATTTAAGTGAAGCCCCTGCTGTTAAGCCAAGGCCCCCATAAAACTGCCACCTCGCTTTTGGGTCGGTGCGGTAGATCAGCGACACATCCAGCCTTAACTGATCTGACGTGTGACGCATATTATAGGAGCGGTAAATAGTAGAATCAACATAATACACCTGACCGTTGTTTGTTGACACCAGCGTGTCGCTTCGGAACGTTCTGGTTTGACTCAGGTTGTTGGCCAGATCAGTGGTGCTGAAATAACTAAAACCCAGTCTTAACAAAGGGCTCTTTTTGTAGGCCGTTCGATTGGCATTCCCAAATCTGAAACCGACATTAACGGCAAACATGCTGTTTACGCTTGAAATGTAATCGTTGTATTGGTTGTACCCGGTAAAATCTGCCTTCAGTAATTCTGAACCTGGCGCCAGTTTTTGAAACTCAGCAATGCTGCCATATTGTATGGGCTGAAAATACCCTCCCAACAAAACATTCACCTCGCAGGCGTTCAGGGCTTTTATTGGCGCAATGGTGTCAGTTTGTGCGGAAAAATTAAGGGCCATACCACTTATAGCCATACCAATAATCAATTTTGCTTTCATGAAATAGAATTTAGGGTTCAACGCTTTAAGCCAAATAATATTGTACAAAGTTACTCCTCCCTCAAATGAAAATCACAAACATGAGCAAAATCATGCGCCATGAATGCCGTGCTGAAGAAGTCGTAAGGATATTTCTTCAAACCTGTATTTCTTCGTAAATTCCAAGTTCAATTGCCTGACACCCTAATGAATCTAGAACTCTCAACAGCCGCTTACACTGCAGCCCGGTTTATCAACCAAACCAAGCGGCACGTGTTTTTAACCGGCAAAGCAGGTACCGGCAAAACCACATTTTTGAAATACATTGTAGAAAACACCCATAAAAAAACGGTGATCGTGGCTCCAACAGGGATAGCGGCCATCAATGCCGGAGGCTCCACCATACACTCCACATTTCAGCTGCCTTTTGGAACGTTTGTGCCAGTTTCGGTTTATTCTCAGAACAATTCGGGCATACAACTAAACGATAGAAATTCTTTGTTCCGCAACCACCGTTTAAGTTCAACCAAACGCGAACTGATTCGCGAAACCGAATTGCTCATCATTGATGAGGTAAGTATGCTGAGGGCCGACCTGCTGGATGCCATCGATGCGGTGATGCGACACGTGAGAGGAAAAAGCCATTTGAGTTTTGGCGGAGCACAGGTGCTTTTTATTGGTGACCTGTTTCAGTTGCCTCCGGTTGTAAAAGAAGATGAAAAAGCGGTACTGTCGGAGTTTTATAAAAGTCCTTACTTTTTCGATGCCCAGGTATTGAGCAATGACCCTCCGGTGTACATTGAACTTGATAAGATTTACAGACAAAACAATCCCCGGTTCATTGATCTGCTGAACAACTTAAGAAACAACAGCCTGAATGAAGATGATGCCATTTTACTGAATCAGTATTACCAGCCTGGATTCAAACAAAACATCAACGACAATTACATCTACCTCACCACCCACAATTACAAAGCCCTGTCCATTAACACCGATTTCCTCAGTTTATTAAAAAACAAACCGCAGAGCTACGAGGCTGAAATTAGCGGAGACTTTCCTGAAAACATGTATCCCATTGATAGGTCCCTTGTTTTAAAAGAAGGGGCACAGGTGATGTTTGTGAAAAACGACCTGAGCGGAAAACAAGCCTATTTCAATGGCAAAATTGCGAGGGTAAAATCGCTTTCAGACAAAGTCATTACTGTTGAATTTGAAGATGGAAGAGAACAACCTGTAGGAAAATACAGCTGGGAAAACAAACGTTTTGTACTGAACCCCCAAACCAATGAAATTGAGGAAGAGCTTTTGGGAGAATTTAAACACTACCCTCTTAAACTGGCCTGGGCCATTACGGTGCACAAAAGTCAGGGACTAACCTTCACAAAAGCCATCGTGGACGTAGCTGATGCGTTTGCGCCAGGGCAAGTGTATGTTGCGCTTTCGCGTTTAAGAGATTTGAATGGTTTGATATTGAGTTCACCGATTAACTTTAGAAGTTTGAGGGGCGACACGACCATTTCAGAATTTGCTCAAAGTTCAGAAAAACAAAGCGAGCTTACTGAACAACTCAATCAGGAGACTTTGAATTACCTGAGTTACTATCTGGGCTGGTGTTATGATTTCTCTTATCTCAAACAAGTTCTTCACGAATTTTGCATAGAGCTTCAAGACCACAAATCAAAAGCCTTAAACACCAAGTTCAGGGAGTGGTTGAACGCTAAAGACCAAAACATGGGGGACTTGAACGAGCTTGCGAAAAAGTTTGCCGCTCAACTGAACAACATTCTGGCACAACAACAAACCAACTGGAAGGAACATCTGGGCAAAAGGGTGAACGACGCGCAGGTGTATTTTACCCCTTTGTTAAAAGACCTGAGTTCAGGCTTACTTGCGCAGTTGGAGCGTTTGAAAGAAGAAAAACGAAGTAGGGTTTTAAGCCAGGAGTTTGCGAAGCTGGAAGTACAGGTGTTTGAGCAGATCAAAAAAATACGTAAATCGGTGGCTTTGTGTCATTCGGTGCTGAGTGGGGCCAATTTTGGTAAAGACGAGCACATCAAGTTGGTTAACAGTGAAGAAAGGAAAAAGGACTTAGCGGAGGTGAAGGTTGAGTTTAAGACAAAAAGGGAAAAAGGGAAAAAGAAAGAGAAAGGAGATTCTCAGAAATTCAGTTTTGAATTGTTTCGTCAAGGCATGGGCATTGAGGAAATTGCAAAAACACGAAATTTAGTGAGCAGCACCATTGCAGGGCATTTGGCGCAGTATGTTGCCAGTGGTGAACTTAAACTTGAGGATTTGGTACCGGAACAAAAAATTCAAGACATTCGCGATGCCATCGCAGAACTGAATACGGCATCTACCAAATTGATCAGGGAAAAATTAGGAGAAGGGTATTCATACGGTGAAATTCGTTTGGTGTTGGCTACTTATTCAGCTAAATAATCTCGGCAGATGGTATGACACGTGGAACTACATAAAATACAATTGAAAAATAGATAACAGTAAGTTCAAACGATGATTGATAAGTTAGAAACACTGGTTCCAGAATCGACTTACCACATTTACAACCGGGCAAATGGCTTCGATAGACTTTTTCTCACCGATAAAAATTACTTGTATTTTATCGAAAAATACCAACAGTTCATTTCTCCAATGGTAGATACATTTTGCTATTGCCTAATGCCAAACCACTTTCACTTTTTACTAAGGATTAAACCGGAAAATGAACTCCGGATTTTTTTTGATACTAAAGAAACCCATAGCGCAACCCTTCGAGGGTACAGAACCCTCGAAGGGCCTGCGCAACAACGAGCTCTTAGCTTATTGATCAGCCAGCAATTTTCCCACCTAATGAACGGTTATACCCAAGGGTTAAATAAATTGTTAAACCGAAAGGGAAGTTTATTTATGCATCCTTACAAAAGAAAAAAGGTGAGCGACACGTCATATTTAACAAATTTAGTAAAGTACATTCATCTAAATCCTGTAGAAGTTGGTATGTGTTTAAATCCGGAAGATTGGACACACTCCTCCTACTCCACCCTACTCAAACAAGAAAATAATCTAATCAACGCCAATGAGGTTATTTCCTGGTTTGATAGCCTTGAGAACTTTAAATCCTTCCATGCCATACCATGAAAAATTGAATTTAAGGCTTATATCGAACTCAGGAAGCCTCCAACATTTTTTTAATGGCTTCCAAAATCTGTTTCCAGGCCACAGAAGAATGCTCAGCTGCCTGTTCATTCGGAAAACCTTCCTGGGTTAATTGTAACACGGTGGTAACGCCCTTCTTTTGTAAATCGAACCTGACGAGAGAGTAATTCTCTTCCTTGTCCTCAAGTCCTGAAAACCCGGTCCAGTAGGTGTATTGCAAAACTTTATCTTTTTCAATCGCTGTAATTTTACCTTTGTCGCGGTACTGCTGCCCCTGGTACTCCCCTTCAAAAATGATTTCACTGCCCAATGTCCAATGGCTGCTGGTGTTGGTACCGAACAAATACAGTTTTATTTTTTCGGGATTCACAAGGGCATCCCATACCAAATCGGTTGAAGCTTTAATCTCTGTATTCGCTGTTGCTTTTAAGGTTTTATTCATGTAGTGATTTTGTTGAGGCGCCTCCACTTTATTATGTGGATTTTGAAAGTTCTGTTTGTGTAAAATTCGTCATTTTTTGTTGCGCAAGTGCGCTTGTCTAAAATAAGGCCAACTGAGCTTTGGAGGCCTGGGGGTTAAAATCGCTGCAATTGAACTCAAATGTTTTTTCCCTGATATAGGTTTTGCGTGAAAGTTTAAACAACTGGGAAATGGATTCCGCAATTTTTCCCTCTCCGCGCATTCTCACCCCGCTGCGGTGATCGCTTACCTTGCCACCATGGCATTCAATGATCTGACTCCACACCTTATCCGCCTTATCCGGAAAATGGGTGCTGAGCCACTGTCTGAACAACACTTCCACTTTTCCGTTCAAACGTACGATCGTCATGCCGGCCCTTCCTGCGCCTGCATTACCGGCCGCTTTTAATACGTTGGGAATCTCATGGTTGTTCAATCCCGGAATAATGGGCGCCATCATCACACCGCAGGGAATGTTGTGTTTGTTGAGCAATTCCATCGCTTCCAAACGGGACTTATACGATGCGGTGCGGGGTTCGAGCAATTGCCGCAGTTTTTCATCGGTACCGGTAATGGAGATCATAACGTGTACCAAGTTTTGAGCCGCCATTTCTTTTAAAATATCAAGATCTCTTTTAATCAAGGTGTTTTTGGTGATGATGGCCACCGGGTGTTTGTATTTTAACAGGGTTTGAAGGATGCGGCGGGTGATGCCCATTTCACGCTCAATGGGCTGGTAACAATCGGTATTGCCGGAAAGCATGATGGGTTTTGGCACCCAATTTTTGTTGGACAATTGTTTTTCCAGCAATTCAATCACGTTTTTTTTCACCACAATCTTTCGCTCAAAATCCAACCCGGCGCTGTAACCCCAGTATTCGTGCGTGTTGCGTGCGTAACAATAGGTGCAACCGTGTTCGCAACCCTGATAGGGATTGAGGGAATAATCCAGACCAATGTCAGAGCTCTCCACCTTGTTGATGATGCTTTTTGGAAAGGTGTAAATGATCTCGGTTTGGGGATTTCCAACCTGTGTTTCATCTATACTTTCTGGAATTTCAGAAACATAACTTTGTTTCAAAAAGCGGTTGGAAGGGTTAAAACCTGTGCCCCGGCCTTTAAAAAAAGGGTTTGGAGCGGTTGTTACAGATGTTTGCATACACAAATTTACAGCCTGTGATAGCAACCTATTGCTACAATTTGTAGTATTATAGTTAATCAATTCTTATTAAACTTGTGTATTCATATTGAAGTTGAGAATTGTTTGAAATTTGAATCTATTAAAACCTGCTGCGCGTGAGGCCCGCCCGCCTGAATGTTTGAATAACGAGGTCGGGCAGGCGTTCGGGCAGGAACGGCAGGAATTAGCAGTTGCGTGAGGGACCGAGGCGACAGCTGCCGCTTGCAGGTTGCGCTGCGTTTTACGCGCGAGGAGGCTTTTTGTAATAACAAAAAGACACCGCAGCCGATAAAACGCCGCAAGGTGCTGCGGGACTATAGCCGAGGGCCCGGTGTCGCCTGAAGCAAAGGCATTTTTGAACGGCACAGGCCTTGCTTCAGGCGACACACGCCCAAAAAAACTAAAGAAAAAAATGTTCGCCATTATTGACATAGAAACCTGCGGAACGAATTTTGAATTCAGAAAAGGACGCATTACCGAGATCTGCATTTTGAAACACGACGGCCTGAGTGTGATTGATCGTTTCACCACGCTCATCAATCCCGAGTGTTACATTTCGCCTTACTTTACCAAACTCACCAACATTACCAATGATATGGTGGCCGATGCCCCGCGTTTTCATGAGGTGGCCCCAAAAATACTTGAAATGACAGAAGGTTGCGTGTTTGTGGCGCATAACGTGGGTTTTGATTATGGTTTTATTAAGGAAGAATTTAAGTCGCTTGGTTATACGTATAAACGCGACACGCTTTGCACCGTTCGCTTGAGCCGAAAGTTGATGCCCGGACGAATTTCATACAGCCTTGGTCATTTGTGCGCTTCCTTGGGTATTGAAATTTTTGGCAGGCACCGGGCCGAAGGAGACGCGGTGGCTACAGCTCAGTTGTTTGATTTGTTGATGCAACTGAAAACCCAGCACCCTCAGTATAAAAACATGGGGGTAACGGAGATCATGACCCGCAAGGTGGACAAAATTAAACAGTATGTACTGAACAAATTGCCGGAAGAATGCGGCGTGTATTATTTCAGGAACAAAGAAGGGGAAGTTATTTATATTGGCAAAAGCAATAACATGTACCAAAGGGCCCAGGCCCATTTTAACAACGACGCAAAGAAGAGTAAAAAAATGCTGAATGAATTGCACAGCGTGGATTTTGAATTAACGGGCAGTGAACTGATTGCTTTGTTGTATGAGTCGGAAGAAATAAAACAACACCAGCCCAAATACAACCGCATGCGAAAGGCGGAGGCGTTTACGCACAGTTTGGAATGTTTTAAAGACGAGAAAGGCATTTTAAATTTACGAGTGAGCGAAAGTCAAATGGTTGAAGAGCCCCTTGTTTCTTACGCCTCTTACAGCTCAGCCCGAAGCCGATTGGAAGCCTGGCTGGAAGAAAAAGAATTGTGTTTGCGTTACTGTGGATTGACTGGCGAGGAGGCGGTCTGTTTTAACCACCAGATAAAAAAATGCAAAGGCATTTGCGCCGAAGAAGAGGCCGTGGAAGATTACAACAAAAGGGTGGAGACCATACTTAAGGAATTTGAATTCCCCTACCCTGATTTTGTGGTGCTGGACAAGGGCAGGAAAATGGGAGAATACAGTGTGGTGCTGGTGGAAAAAAACCGTTACAAAGGCTTTGGGTATTTTGATGAAAGTGCGGGGTTTCAGTCGCCGGAAGAACTCCGGGGGCAAGTGGGCTTCAGGCCGTATTACCCCGATACCGGTGAACTGCTGAGGCATTTTGTAAAAAAAGGAAAAGGCAAGCTGATTAAACTTCCTGGTGGGGAGTGATTACCCACTTCTTCTGATTGATTAGTTAGTTCGCATTGAATGCCGAAGGATGAAGTACACATTCTTTGTACATTTACCCTATGAACAAAGATTTGAATTACCTCAACATCAACCGCGAATCCTGGAACCGCCGAACACCCGTGCATGTGGCCTCTGAGTTTTATGGCGTAGAGGAATTTGTAAAAGGCAAAACCTCTTTAAAACAAATTGAACTGGACCTGTTGGGGGACGTTAAAGGAAAAAGCATTTTGCATCTGCAATGCCATTTCGGGCAGGATACGTTATCGCTGGCCAGAATGGGCGCCAATGTAACCGGCGTTGACCTTTCAGACAAAGCCATAGAAGAAGCGAATGCCCTGGCAAAAAAAATTAAAACACAAGCCCGGTTCATTTGCTGCGACTTGTATTCCCTGCCAGAACATTTGAATGAAGAATTTGATATTGTGTTTACCTCCTACGGCACCATTGGCTGGCTGCCCGATCTGGACAAGTGGGCTAAGATCATTCATCGTTTTCTTAAACCCGGAGGTAAATTTGTGTTTGTGGAGTTTCATCCTGTAGTGTGGATGTTTGATGATGATTTTAAAGAAGTAAAATACAATTACTTTAACACCGGCCCCATTCATGAAACCGAAAGCGGCACTTATGCCCAACAGGATGCAGCACTAAAAAGCGAGTATGTTGGCTGGAACCATTCTACCGGAGAAGTGTTGAGCAGTGTATTGAACAAAGGCATTCAACTGCTCTCCTTTGAGGAATACAATTACTCGCCTTACGCCTGCTTTAAAAATACGGTGAAAATTGAAGAGGATAAATTTCGCATCCCGCATTTGGGAGATAAAATTCCAATGGTGTTCTCTTTGCTGGGACAAAAAACTAATTTATGATAAGCGCCTCGATACGCTGTTCTTCCCACACGCCTGCGCAACAGCACCTTCCCATAGCAGGCAGGCTCGACGTGACAGGTCATTAGAATTTGTCAGCTGGAATAAACCTCTGCGCACTCATTTTGGACAGTATCGATTAGGGGGCACTGAACACTTAGCTTAGCGGAATCAACCCATTTTAAAAACACTCCTGTTAAAGCGCCTGTTTTGCATGAGGTCATCAGGCGGTGTATTTATTAGATGCATCACGGCATACACTGAAACGCTGATGACTGAGGCAAAAAAACACCAAACGGAAACGACGTAATCCGTGTAAAAAATAATGGTGACCAGGTAAGAGATCGTTATGGCTACTCCAAGGGTCCACATGCGCCTAACCGAAGAAAGAAATGGAGGAACAATGGTTACCAAAAGATAAAGCACGGCGCCAAGAATTTGAATGTCCTCCAGATACGGTTGTGGGTAGCTGATGTGCAGGCCATTCCTGTTTGCCTGTAAAGGATAAGCAAACAAACAATAGCCTATGTAAATAGCGATGAGGCTTCCAATAATGACCAGAATTTTCTCTATTCTTTTGCGCTCCTCCCTTTTATCAAGTAGGAGTATGGATAGAGGCACCCACAGGGGCCAAACCATTTGTGCAAAAAAGATAAACAGGTAGGTGCTTGGGCCCTGCCAATCGGAAAAAAACGGATTGCTAAAGGATAACCACAAAAACCCCTCAGAAAATTGTTGGATGGCAAAAATGAGGGGAATGCCTGCAAAAGCAAGCTGTTTGTTTTGTTTTACTTTTTTTATGGAAGCAATGCCTATTCCCGTAAGAACGATACCTGCCCCAAAACTTGCCCCTGCTGAAAAACACATGGGCTCAATGTAGGTTTAATATTGAGGGATTTGGAGCTTTTGCCAAATACTTATTAATGTTATCGGTTGGCGGCTATGCCTTGTGCCGCCGTCAGTGTTTTTAAATGTACGAATGTCCGTTGAAACTTACAAAACCCATCACGATAGCTTTCGGGAGTGCGGCAGAAGGCTTGTGCGCGGTTACCAGCAGTTGCTACCAAAAAGATGAACCACATCTAGCCTATCTTGTGGAACGATTGATTAATTTTTTATATAAATGTCATAATTACTATCACCACAAACCCCTAGACCAATATAAATAGTGTCGCTATTAAATTTGGAAACTTTCCTTGTATTTAGAAATTCGTATTCCTTTTTTTTGTCACGGCAATTAAATGTAACAAAACCGTTCACATTAGTTAGCCTACCATGTTCAACTTCGTTGCCGTCTTGATACAAAGTATATTTTCCTTTTTCAGATAAGTCTAGTTTAAAACTGCGTCCTATGTGTAGAGGTAATTCGCAACAGTCGCAAATCGAATTAACATAGGTCCAAGTGCCAATAAGAACTTTGTTGTCACCAGTAAATTTGTCTTTTTTACAGCTGTTTATCACTAAAACAAATGTAGTCCAGACAATGATTTTAATAAATCTCATGCCCTTTGCCTTAACACTAATTTACGAATAGAAATTTAATAGTCAATGAAAAAGTTTTGTCTAATGACATGTACCTGCCGCAATAGCTTTATACTACTGTACATGCGCCATAAATTCCATTTACAAAACTTTCAAACGGCTTCAAGCGCTTAGATGTGTCTAAACGAAAAAAGTTTCGGCCTAAACCAAAACCCCTTCCTTTATCTTTCTTAAGATGTTCTTATCCACATCCCCAAACACCAGGCCCCTTCTCTCAAACACACGTTCTGCGGTTTCAAATAACTTTTCCAGTTTATAGTCCTGCAAACCTTCGCTGCCCCCCCAACTGAAGCTGGGAATGTGCGTTGGTGGAAAACCTCCCCCGTAAATATTACAGCCCACACCAACAACGGTACCCGTATTAAACATGGTGTTGATGCCGGATTTAGAATGGTCGCCCATAATGAGCCCACAAAACTGAAGGCCAGTGTTTTCAAGCTTGTGTGTGTTGTATGAGTAGAGATTAACGTTGGCGTAATTGTTCTTTAAATTGCTGTTGTTGGTATCGGCGCCCAAATTACACCACTCGCCCAAGACCGAATTGCCCAAAAATCCGTCGTGGGCTTTGTTGCTATAGCCCATGATCACTGAATTGTTTACCTCTCCTCCCACTTTGCAATGCGGACCAATACTTGTTGGTCCATAAATTTTACTGCAGAGTTTTAAAGCGCTGTGTTCCCCCAAAGCAAAGGGCCCGCGAACCACCGAACCTTCCATGATCTCAGCATCTTTTCCAATATAAATGGAACCATTTGTTGTGTTTAAGATACATGCTTCGGCTTTTGCACCTTCTTCAAGGTACACCCGGCTCCGGTCACCAATAACCGTGACACTGCTGCTGAGCGCTTGGGATTTTCGCTTTTTTGAAATGATTTGTAAATCGGCTTCAATCCATTTTCCGCATTTTTGGAAAAGGTCCCAAACCTGCTCAATGCTATTGTATTCCTTAGTGTAGCTGATGGTTTTTAAAGCACTTGTTTCGGCGGGTTTACGGTATTGCCCGCGATAGGCCAAAATGGTTTTTCCAGCTATTAAAGCTGAGTCAGGGTGCAATTCCATGATGGCTTCAACCAGATTGCCATCGGGCATAAGTTTGGAATTGATAAAAAAATTATCGGCTTCAATTTCTGCAGGGTATTTCTCCCTGAGGTATTCCCGGCTAAGGCTATAGCAAGGGTAGTCCAGATGCGCCGCCCATTTTTCGCGCAGGGTAAAAATGCCCAGGCGCAATTCAGAAACGGGTTTGGTAAATGTAAAAGGAAGAAGCTGTTTCCAGACTTCTTCCTCATCAAAAAGTACAACATTCATAGTTAGTGCTTAACCGGTTTGGTGATCTTAAATTCAGTACGGCGGTTGATCTGATGTTCCTCGTCTGAGCAGCCAACCCCATCCTTGCATTTGTTCAGTAATTTGGTTTCGCCATACCCACTGGCTTTCAAACGGCTTTTGCTTATGCCCTTGCTCACAAGGTATTCAACAGCTGTTTGCGCGCGCTTTTTGGATAACCACATGTTAAACCCGGCGCTGGATTGTGAGTCGGTATGGGATTTAATCTCCATGATGAACTTAGGATTCTCCAGCAATACTTCAACCGCTTTGTTCATGATGGTTTGCGCGGCTAGGTCAAGACTAAAATCACCGTAAGCATAATAAATGTTCTGAATGATGGTAACCGACAGCTCAGATTCTTCTTCCTCATCCGGATGTGTTTCTTTAGCAGCTACAACAACCGGCACCACTTTCTTTTTCTTTTTACTATCCACAGGGGCTTTTGTGCTGAATTGAGTAGGATTCTGCAATTCGGCGATCTTCAACCAGGGGTCCTCCACCACAAACTCACCCATCATGGTTTTGTCGGCTTCAATTATCTTGAAAGAGAATTTACCATCGTAAATTTCAAGCGTTCTGTAAATTATCCCTTTGTTGTCGGCAATATAAATGCGTGTGATACCTTCCAAAGCGGGATCGTGTTCTTCGGTTTCGAACAAATAGTTTTTATCTACAGGTAAGTTTTTAAAATTAAATCTACCGTAATCGGTTGTCACCAGCTTTTGAATGAGGTTGCCGTTTTCATCCCTTATAAATAGCTTTAAGTTGGCTATGGGATTTTTATCCTGGTTGTAAACCGTACCATACACGTCCATCACTAGGTTTACGTCCTCTGCATCCATTTCCTGAAGAGTTGTACGGTCGGTGGCGAGAATCTTAAAATTGAATTTATCCTTTCCGGTGTAATAGGTTTGTATCACCTTACCGGTTTTGTTGGTTAGGGTTACTTTGGTGCCTTCAGGCAGATCAACATCCGATTCTTCAACAAACACCTGATAGTTTTGGTCGGAGGGAATGTTCCTGAAAGCAAAAGCACCAAACTCATTGGTAGTGGTTTCCTCAAGCACGTCGCCATGTTCGCCGATCAATTTTAAGCGGGTATTTTTGAGCGCGGTTGAAGGCTGGTCACCGTACAAGAGGTTTCCGGCAAACACCAGGTCATCCTCGGTGTACAACTCGGGCAGGGCGTTTGGATCCATGGGGAGGTTCTTAAACGCGAACTTACTGTCTCCATATTTGTTGGTTACTTTCTGAACGGTTGAATCGTTCATGGTCATGTAAAACCTGGCCTTGGCTGCCAGCACAGGGTCATCCTCTTCCACAATGGCCATGTATTTTTTATCGGCATCGAGGTTTTTAAAGGCAAACTTTCCATACTCGTCAGTATAGGTGCTGTCGATCACTCGGCCATTTGCATCCAACAGTTTTACTTTTTTCTGTTTTGCAAAATCCCGCACATCTTCGGTCATCAACAAGGTGCCCGCAACAATCAAGGATTTGTCGGTGTATCTGTATCTGTAAACATCGTCTCTGCCTTTTCCTCCCACTCTATCTGAAGAAAAATAGCCAGTGGTGTCATCCACTTGCGTAAATCCAAAGTCATCGGTACTGCTGTTCAGATTCAGTCCTTCGTTTCTTATCAGGATCCAGCGGGAATTTTCCGACTTGGCTGTAAAAATATCCAGACCGCCATATCCCGGAAGCCCATTCGAAGAAAAATACAATTTACCAGATTTGGCGAGGTAAGGAAACATTTCATCTCCGTTGGTGTTCACTTCAGGTCCCAAATTGTAAGGCGCGCTAAAGCCTGCTGAATCCATTTTACACATCCAGATGTCTTTTCCCCCATACCCACCGGGCATATCACTCGTGAAAAAGATGCTGGTATTGTCGGGGCTTAAGTTGGGTTGTGCCAAAGAATACTCGTTGCTGTTGAATGGAAATTCAAGCGGTTTACCCCAGGACTTTTCCATTTTTTTGAAAATGTAAATTTTGGCCGTGAAGGTGGCCGATTTGCCTTTCACTTTTGTGGTCCGGGTTAAATACAGCGTATTCCCATCGCTTGACAAACAAGCTGGTCCATCGTGGTAAGGGGAATTTAGTTCGGGTGCAAATTTTTTAGCTTTGGTTCCCGAGGCCCCGTTCACATCGCTGATAAAAATATTCAGAAACGGTTCAGCGTTATTGGCCGAATTGTCGTTGAGATCAAATTCCTCGCGCTCAGCAGAGAACAATAATTTTCCATCGAAGTATTGAGGGGCGAACTCAGAGCGGGTGGTATTGATGCCCACCACGTTTTGAACCGCGTATTCACTCGGAATTGAAGCCAGATTCTGGATCTCGCGACAGAACTTCAGGGCTTTTTTAGCGCTTTCGTCATCTGGTTTTTGTTTCAGGTACATGTCGTACTGATCCGCTGCTTCAGGGTATTTGTTTTTGGATTTTAAAATTTGGGCATAATTGAGGTGAAATTCAGCTGGAAATTCATTTAAACTGTCACCCGGCAAATTGAATGCGGTTTCATAGGCCTTCTCCGCATTGTTATAATCGTTCGTGGCTTTATAGGCGTTGCCAAGTTTAATGTAGGCTTCCTGTTTACGGGGATTTTTGCCCTTGGTGTCCGCCTTATAATAAGTTACCGCTTCTGAATAACGTCCGAGTTGAAACGCTTTATCGCCTTTTTTTATCTGAGCCGGCAAACTTAAGGCCAAACCAATTAAAAGACTTACACTAAATAATACAGTGGTTTTACTTTGCATACTTTACAAAAATCTTGGATTAACTATTTTCACTTTCTTAGGTCCCATATCAAAGCCTATCATGATCTCATAACTTCCACCCAAACGGCTTGCATCCTGTAAGCCGGTATCATAGGATAAGGCAACGCGCCAGGTTTCAAACACATAACATTGAAACAGAAACCCCGGACCATAGCCACTTCTATAAAACGCGCCTAACCATATTTTTTTATTGAGGAGAAAGTTAAAGTTCACATCGGCATTCACTTGCCCATTGACCATTTTTACAAGCACGGTGGGTGCAAAAATTAAGGTCTCACTGAATTTAAATGACTTTCCGGCACTAACAAATAGGTGTGTTTTGAGTTTATAAACGATTGACCCGTTGTTGATCTGGTACTGTGCTACGCTTGGTGAATTGAGGTGAGTGGCGCTGATGCCAAAGAAAAAATCGTTGCTTTTCAAATAGGCTCCGGAACCGATATCCAATGAGTTAGAGATCTGATCCTGAACAAACACATTGGGATTTTCGGCCACCAGCATTTTAATCTTTTCTGAATTGAACTGATACCGGTTGTATCCGGCATTGAGTCCCAGTGATAATTTCCAATCCTTACTGAAGTTTAGGATATACGCCGCGTTGCCATAAAAGCCAAACATACTTTTTGGCCCAAGTTTATCGGTTAATAGGGTGACCCCAACGCCCAGGTTTTTATCCGCTATTGGGCTGTGTACACTGAAACACGAAGTAAGCGGTGCACCTTCAATACCGGCCCACTGCTGGCGAACGGAGCCTATTGCCGACAGGCCGTTCCTTGCGCCTGCGTAGGCAGGATTGATTATGAGTTGATTAAACTGGTAAAGGTTGTATTGTGCATCCTGCTGCGCATTGAGCAGGGTGCCGGCAAACACCAAAATTAAACAGAGTATAAATGTATTTTTCATAAGCCTTAATTCTTTAATAATTCTATCCACCCTTTTATTGTTGAGGAGTTGTCACCCAGTTCAAGAACATAAAAATAGGTGCCGGAGGTCAATGTTCTTAGATCATCATCCTGGGGCCATCGAATATCCACATTGTTGTAGTTATTTACATCGTAAAGCTTATTCCCCCATCGGTTATAAATGGTGAGCCGGTTGTTGGGATATTGCTCTATGTTTTCGATGTAAAAAAAATCGTTTATGTTGTCGTTATTGGCTGTGACCCCATTGTAGATGGTGACATTACAAGGGGGATTCACATCGGTAACAATATGTGGGCCTGTGACTGTGGAGTCGCTTATGGTTCCTCCGCCAACAAGCGGCCGTGTAACAATTACAGTTAAAAATAAAGTATCCGCTCCCAAACTATCAAGGCTGCTGCAGTTTTTTGAAGGACAGAGGGTGGTGTCTGACCAAAGGTAAGTGATGGTGTAAGATGGCAAGGTGTTGCTTAAGCTAACGCTCAGGTTGCCATCTTTTTTCCCAAGGCAGGACACGTTGTTGGTGTACACGGTAACGCTTACTCCCGGGAAAACATTAAAATCCTGGAGGAAACCCTGGGTAATGGTATTGGTGCCTCCATTAACGGTTTGTACAAACACCTCGCCTACGTTGTCGGTAAGTGTAAGGGATAAGCTGGGGCTCACCCGATCCTGTCCGGCTGAGTTGATCACCTGATGAGGGGTTTGGGCCCTCACGGAAGCTATTCCTAAAAGCAGGAAACAAACTATGCTGTGAATTTTTTTCATTCTGTGTTTGTATTCAGGGTTTAGCGTGCTTTTAATTCATCAAGAAGTTTTTGCTGAGCTTCGATCAATTTTTTGAGTTCTTCGATTTGGGCTTGTTGTTCTTTAATGGCTTGAACTAAAACAGGAGTAAGGCCGATGTAGTTTAACCCTTTGTATTGTACGGGTGTTCCTGGCTCTCCGGTTTCTTTATTCTCTGGCCCTGGATGCGCTCCATCTAAGACTAGCTCTGGTAAAACCTGCTCAACTTCTTGAGCTATAAATCCCAATTGAGTACCTGCAGAAAAATTCATAAAATCATATTCCTGTCTCTTCATGGTGTAGGTTTTTGGTTGTAACAACATTACCTTATCAAGTGCGCCGGTAAGCGGTTGAACATTTTCTTTGAACTTTTGGTCAGACACAGCGCCCCATGTACCGGAATAACCTCCATCACCGGAACAATAAACTCCATATACTCCTGCAGTGCCAGTAGCTGCACCATAAACACCGATGTTGAAAGTAGTGCCCCCACCTGTAGACTGACCCCATACACCAAAATTTTGACTACCATTATTAGCCCTTGCATAAACCCCTCGCATAAATACAGCACCTGTTCCATTAAGTGCCTCTGCTTGAATAGCTGTTCTAGCCCCAGATGATAAAGCCGCAGCAGTTACTTGCGCTAGTAATGCTGTTCCACTACCAGTTGAATTGTTGTCAAACCAAGCCAGTGTACCAACATCATCTTTCTCAACATGAAATTGATATAAAGGATTTGTTGTACCGATACCAACAAACGTGTTTGGACGAACCACAATGGCATCTGTAAATGAATTGGCTCCTGAAATTGAACCACCTTGAGCTACCCCACTTGATACTTTTATCCTAAAAGCAGAACCTGTATTGGCAATAGCGAAGTTTCCGGCTGCACTAGAACTTCTGTATAACCCATCATAATATGCGTTGAAATAGATCCATTGCTCAGCGTGAGCCCAATTCAGAATGTGCATGGTTGGATAAATATCTTCTGTTGTTACAAAACTCATGTTTGGTCCATTTAAAGCGCTTGTTTGGGCGCCATTAACTGATACTTTGTAAGAAGGATTTGTATTACCAACACCAAGTTTTCCTGCTGCGGAAATTACTACTGCTTCGGAAGCCGTTAAAAGGGGATCGGTAAAGAAACGATAGCCGTTTGCGAACCTCGCTGAAAACTCGTCAGAAGTGCTGGCCACCAATTGTGTAGGTGAACCACTGCTAAAGTCACCAAACACCATAGAACCAAGACTGTTTGCACTCGCATAATTACCAAATGCAAAGGCTCTGTTTCCTGTTGCGGAGTTAAATGAACCGATGGCACCAGAAATTACACCCGTAACTGTATTTGTTGTGCCCAACTCAAATTCACCTTGAACCGATAAAGCAACATCAGGTGCTGTGGTGCCTATGCCAACAAAACCTGTATTGGAAATAATCATCCGATTAACATTATTTGTTTTGAAGATCATTCCGTTATTGTCAGTTGTTCCAACAAAATTGGTTACCGTACTAGTGCCTGCATTTCCAAGCAATCCCCAGTTCTGTGCATTCGCGTCTTGCCAGGTTGGGGCTACACCTATACCTGATGATGTAAGGATTTGACCTGAAGCACCCGGAAGGTTGTTTGGCATTAGAGCACCAGACAAGCGAATATTCCCTGTTACATCTAATCTTTGTGTTGGCGCATTGTTACCTATAGCTATATTACCGCCGAGTGGGTTTAACAAAATATCTTCACCAGTGCCTGAGAAACCGGCTTGTATCCAAGCAGCATAACCAGGAGCTGCTTGAAATCCAATATCCAATACATCTCCAGATGAAAAACGGAGACGCTGCCCGCCTAAAGAAGCTGCGGCACCGTTAATGTTTGCAAGCGCTGGTGAATTTGTTGTAGCGAACACTTCCAATTTTGCAAGAGGGTTGTTAGCAGCGACTCCGACGTTTCCTGCGGTTGTTACTCTTACCGCCTCAACGTTGTTGGTGCGCATTACTAAAGGTTGAGCGTCACTCGTTCCAATATAATTAATAGCGGGATTTGTACTAGAATTTCCTAATAATCCCCAGGTAAAGCCGTTAGGGTCTTGCCAGGTACCTAAGCCTGTAGCATCAGAAGTTAATATTCTACCAAGTGCTTGAGAGCCGTTCTGAATTCGTATTGTCCCTGAAAGGTCTAGGCCTGCGGTTGGTGAATTGTTGTTCAATCCCATTAATCCGCCTGGTGTCAGGTGAATAATGTTGTTACCGCCGGCTCCAATCACCAACATGCCTGCTTCTCGTGTTTGAATATGGCCTTCTCCGGAATTGTCAATGTCAATCTCAAGGCCATCGGTGCTATTACTTCCGGTTGAAGCGTTGGTGATTCTGATTCTTGACGCTGAAGCTGTACCGTGGAGGTGCAGGAGTTCCTGAGGTGTAGCTAAGTTTATACCCACATTGCCTGAGGATAACATAGTCATACGCATGGCGTTATTTGTTCTGAACTCCAGCGGTTGTGCATCAGATGTGCCAAGGAAATTCGTGCCGGGCAAAGTGCCCGCATTGCCGGTCAAACCCCAAACAAAGGCATTTGAATTCGACCAAGTGGCCGCGGCGCCTGAACCAGATGACACGATAACCTGACCCGCTGTTCCATAATTTGGAGTAGTGCCTAAACCAAGTGCACCACTTTGATTAATTGTGAGTACTGGCAGGTCAGAACTGTTTTCAACCACAAAATTACCGTTGGCGTCTTTTCCAATATCATAAAATAGAGACCCTGGACCAGCACTCTCAAATCGAAATTGAGGGCCCCTGGAATTGATATTGATTAATGAAGCCATGATTGCTGTTGCACCCGGTCCGTTATAGTAAGGATGAACTACAAAACGGCCCTCGGTACTTGTTACATCAAATAGATGAACAGGTGTAGCCGTACCAATACCAACCTGACCGGTACCGTCAATCACCATGCGGTTATTGGTTGCGTTAGTACCAAAACTCATCACATTGGTGCTGTTATCATAACGCAAAACACCATTGGCATGTGTTGTGGTATTGCCTAAGCGAAGGGCAGAAATACTGGCTGCACCTGAAATGATAGACAGGTTTGCATTGGCGGCACGTTCAACCTGAAGGTCCTCTGCCGGGGCTGTTGAACCTATGCCAACATTACCGCCTGTAGAAATGTAGATGCGATCAACACTATTTGTACGAATACTTAAAGGCTGAGCGTCACTAGTACCTATAAAATTGGTAGCTGTTGTTGCCGCATTTCCAGAAAGTCCCCAGGCAAAACTTGTGGCTGTGCTCCAGGTTGCGTTTCCAAAGGCATCCGAAGTCAGCACTTTACTAAGGCCTTCTGAACCATTTACCAACCTCATACTTCCATTCACGTGTAAACTGGCCGTTGGTGCGGTTGTATTAATACCTATGAATCCATTCGTACCATTGATGTAGATAATGTCGTTGATCAAGTTAGCGTCTATGTGCAAATTGGATTGGGCAAATACATGCATGTCTCCATCGGTTGCGGAGATGTCGCCAATCCTTCCTATCACTGAAGGTACATTGTCGAGAAAGGAAATGTAGCCCTGTGAAGCGTTTCCATTCACATTTCCTCTCACCGCAATTTGCCCGTAATTCACATCCGGCGCACCCTGAGCGGTTATTGCGCTTCCCAGTGAAGGGTTGGTGCTTATTCCGTTGAATAGAACACCTCCAGCCGATTTTAAAGCCATGCGGTAAACCCCATTCGTTCTTAACTGCAAATCAGCAGCAGTTGAAGTTCCCAAATAATCTGTCAAAGGATTAATACCGGCATTGCCTCCAATCGACCAGGAGTTAGCCGAAGGCAATGTAATTGTGTTTGTGTTAGGACCAACTCTTAAGGTGTTTCCACTAACGCTTAGTGTTGGAGCAATAGTTACCGAATTACTTACGGGACCAGAACTTAAGACATCGCTGGCATATGCCAGGGTTGGAGTAAAGAATGCTGTGGCTATTCCTGAAGTGAGGGAACCTGTAACCTGACTGTACGCAAATGTAGGCTGAAGAACGCTTATGGTGAAGTTATTTCCTGAAGCGGTGTGTGTTACAATACCCTGGGTAGTAAGACTGGCGTTATTTACCGGCACTGTTGCCGTTGTAACCACAGTGCCTTGTGTTAAGGTAATGGTGTTGCTGTTGCTTGTTAAAGTTGGTTCAGGTACATTGATATCGAAGCTGTTGGTGCCTGCTGAGGTAATCGTACCCAGGCCTGATGTAGTTAGGCTGCCTTGTGGTACATTGATACTATATGAATTAACACCCAGTGTTGCTGTAGTAGCGGCTCCTGATGAAACCAAAGCTGTACTTGGTGTTAGCGGTACACTCACCGTACTTACGGCAGTGCCTTGTGTGATGGTGATGGAATTGCTGTTGCTTGTCAGTACAGGGGCAGGTACATTGATATCAAAACTATTAGTGCCGGCGGGGGTAATGGTTCCAATTCCGGAAGAAGTGAGATTTGTCTGAGGCACATTAACCGTAAAATTCAAGCCGGTTGTCGGACTCACCACAGCAGCACCCGTACCTATAACAGTGGGGCTCACAAGTGGTGGAGTGGTAATGGTGTAATTCGGGAAAACACCGGATACAGTAGAAGAACCAAATCCGGTAAGATTGGTCTGTGGAATGTTAATATTAAAACTATTGGTGCCAATAGGTGTTATGGTTCCAATTCCTGAATTAGTCAAAGTGCCTTCTGGACTTGCAGCCGGTGCATCCACGATAAAGTTTGGATACGTTCCGGTAACTGTTGCTGATCCTGCACTACCTATAGTTACGGTTTGGTCAGGTGCTGCGTTTATAATCGAACCTGATGAAATAGAAATGCCTGTTCCTGCACTGTAATTTGTAGCAGCAGGCGCATCCACAATAAAGTTCGGATACGTTCCGGTAACTGTTGCTGATCCTGCACTACCTATGGTTACGGTTTGATCGGGTGCTGCATTTATAATCGAACCTGATGAAATAGAAATGCCTGTTCCTGCACTGTAATTTGTTGCAGCAGG
>Ga0154020_10000207_pt1 | contig 69034 bp, 94 predicted proteins | sample Klosneuvirus_201_FD_109709 | JGI IMG/M metagenome (GOLD analysis project Ga0154020, IMG submission 109709) | Active sludge microbial communities from wastewater, Klosterneuburg, Austria - Klosneuvirus_20160825_MG | ecosystem: Engineered > WWTP > Aerobic digester > Activated sludge | place...
CGGGTTCCGGTAACCACGACGATACGGCGGCTGCATCTGCCCCAACGGCTGGCTCACCGAGCCGCCCTGCATCGTCCCACTTGCTGAGGCCTGCACCCTGGATGGGTCGATTCGCTGCTGCGCGGGGTTCTGTGGAGTGGTGCTAGGGACCGGTGGTCCTACCGGTTCGCGTTGCGGCTTGATCCCACCAGTTCCAGGAGGGACTGTGGTCGGGGGCTGTTTTGTCGGCGGCATCATCGGAGGTCCGGAGAGTTGCGGCTGCCCCTTCTCGGGCTTGAAGCCGCCGGTCTGAACGGGGGGCTGAAACTGCATCCCCTGCCCGGTGGTCGGTTGGACGCCACGCCCCGACATCCCGTCGATGCCGCGCTGCATCGGCGGCTGCTGAGGCTTTTGCGGCTCGAACTCCGACCACGGGTTGTTGGGGCGGGCCTGTGGCTGGTTGCCACGCTGGGGGTTGATGGGCTGCCCACCCCATGTAGAAGAAGGGGCCCCTGAATACGATGGGTTGACCGGACCTCCGCCAGTGGTGGGAGGCGTCCATCCAGGCAGACTCATTTGTTGCCCCTGCGGCTGCGGCATCCCGCTGTAGCCACCCTGTCCGCCCTGCTGCTGGGGGCGCCATGGAACCCTTCGGTTCTGCTGCTGCCCGCCACCGGAGTAGGGCGACTGACCACCCATCATCTGCTGAAACTGGTTCTGAAGCTGTCCCATCGTTCTACTCCTGTCCCCGGAAGGGGTTCTTCTTGACGTACTGAGAATACTGCGCTAGCCGCCCTCGCATTCCCTCGAATTGCTGAGGCTGGTATCCACCACCCTGATATCCACCGCCCTCGAACGTCACTCCCTTCATCGGGATTGACGCCTTGTAGGGGTTACTAAACCTGCCTGGCCCACCCTCGGACCCCGGAAAGACCTGCTTCCCGATGTTGTCGAAGACTGACGTGTCTTGCCCCTTCCCAAGATTCGGAACCGAGGGCCCCGGCACTTGGGAGACATCAGGCTTCGGGTAAGTCGGTGCCTTGACCGGCGGCATCGTCTCCGGAGGCTGGTACTGGGGCGGCATCGGCGACATCACCGGCTCAGTGTTCATGCCAACCTGCTGCGCCGGGATCGGGAGGGAAGTCTGGGCTGGGGACGGAGGGCTCTGGAGGGGAACGCTCGCCCCGCCACCGTAGGCCTGTTCCTTTTGCTGCGGTTGGTAGCCCATCAGAACTCCCTGTTCACCTTGAACGTGTTGTAGTGCGCATTCGTGAATCCGTAAGTTCCGACAATCTGGGTCTTCGCTGCGGCGTCCGGGTTGTACACGCTGGCTATCAAAGTATCCCCCACCGCCAAGTCAACGGTGGTGTCAATCGTGATCGACACGTCGTACCCGGTTCCGTTTTGATGGAAGATCGCAACGGCCGTCCCGTTCTTGGAGATGCGGAGGTCCACTGTCTCGCCAACCGGAAAAGCGTCAAGCATCACGGTCACGCTAGAATGATAGGTTCCCCCGTATTTCGCCGTGTAAGTAGAGGTCCCGTCGAAGCATGTTTCTCGGTCAAAGTCATACAACCCGGGAGTTGCGCCCACAACATCCCAAACAAGGGTAGTTATCCCCAGCGCCGCAATGTTTCCGGCCGCCGGGGCGGCGTTCTTTACGAGCATCATCCCGGCATCCGTTCCAACGTATGCCGGAGCGACCCAACCAGTTGTCCCGAACTTTATACAGTCTCGGATCATCAATTTCGTCGCCGTGCCACCAATGATCTGGTCGTTGTCCGCAGCAACGTTCTTGTAGAGCGTGCACTCGTTCACATTCAGGCGGCCCGTTATCTTGGTGCCGTCCAGCAAGTACCCAGAACCCGTGTTTACATCGGTCTGGAGTACGCATCCCTGAAAGTTAAGACAGGGGATATAGACCGTTCCGCCGATCGTCGCGTCGTATCCGATGATCCCACTCGTCGACGCCTCGAACCATGTCCCGAAGAAGTTCGTCTGGCGGTACGTTTCGTACAGTCCACCTCCACCGTCGTAAAAGTAGATGTCGTACTTATTTTGCGTGAACGTCCCGCCGTTTATGTTTTCCCCGGATGTACTCTCGGCAGAGATGTAATCCATTACCAGCGCCCCTTTGCTGCACTGGATAAAGAACGGCTTGATGTGGAGGTTCCCAGATCCGCCGGTATGCACTCCGTACTCACAGGATGCGTAGTAGATGTTGTCGAAAACCGAGTCGAAGAACCCTATCTTTGTGTTGCCGGCCGTATCGTACCCAGCCCCGTTGCCTCTTATACCGTATTCAAGGAGGTAGAATGAGAGGTCCCGGAATGTCACGTTTCCGGTGTTGTACTCACCAACCGTGTTGCAGCCGCCGAGAATCCCAGTGACCTTACCGGTCGATACGCTGGCGTGTTTTCCGAAAAATAGGTTCTCGATGGAACACAGGGATATGTCGATGTGGGTCGTGGTCAAGATGACGCCGCCGACGTTCACCACGGCCCCGGCCGTATAGGGCCGCCAGAGGAGGTACGCTCCAGTGGCTTTCTTCCCGCCCTCGCCGCAGTAACTGACCCCGGCCTTGTGCGTAAGCCCGGTTCCGGCAGTCTTCCCGATGATGTATATTCCGACCGGAAAGTAAACCGTCGCACCGATGGTGGTCGCGTAGTCGATCGCAGCCTGGATGGCGTCCGTATCGTCGGTCGACCCGTCCCCCTTGGCCCCGAACCACTTCACGTTGACCCTCGGAGAGCGTTTCGTCCAGAAGTTGTCGGCCTTGATGACGTTGAGCCCGCTTTCGGTCGTCCGATAGAACGTCGACTCGCTTGTCATCGTGTTCGTGCCGCTGCCGTACGCAACCTGAGTAGCCGTAAGGGCCGTCTTGATTGTGATGTCGTCCGTGTTCTGGGTAACGCCGATCCCGTCCCCGGCGTTCAGCTTCCGGATCTGCGCCGTCGTCCCGGACATTCCCTTGTAGACCTCGGCTCCGGTTCCGACGTTCGAGAGGGCCGTCACTGTAGCTACCGGGGAGCTGATCGTGATGTCGTTCGCGTTCTGCGTTACTGTGGTCGCCCCGGTCCCGAGCAGTGTCCGGAGGTTTGCGGTCGGCCAGGTGAGGTTTTTGAAGACCTCGGCACCGCCCCCGATGTTGACCATGTTCGAGATGCCGGAAGACCCCGAAAGGATGAACCACTGGCTCTTCGACGTGTCGAACTGGGCAAGGGCCCCTTCCCCCGCCCCAAGAGAGATCGCGTTCGCGATGTTCCCGCCCTGCGTTCCGAAGGAAAACCCGTCCTGGGCATAGAAGTAGATTGGAGTCCCGAAATCCTGGGCATTGATCGTGTTGATCGTGGCCGTCCCGGTCACCCGGATAACCGGGTTGTTCACATAAACCACCGAGGAGGCCTGGATCTCCGTCCCCGCGAGGCGCCCCTGTCTTGAGACCTGGCCGATTGATCCCTGGATGCGACTCAGTGTCTCGTAGAGCAGGTTGTTCCCGAGCGACCCCGCCTTCTGGTTGAAGTTTCGGATGCGTGCCATCAGGTCTCCTACGCCGAGGTGCTATCCACTTTTCCGCGAAGGAACCCGTAGGTTGAATTCTTGAGAAAGACACCGATCCGGCGGATCGAGAACCACGCACTTTTTGTGTTCGAGTTGACTCGAACACCTTCGCTCGTGTGGTAGTTGTTCGCGCCAAGTTCGATATCGTGAGTCGGAGCCGAAATCAACGTCGCACTCTGGAGAGCCGTGACCGAGGCATCCGGATTCACGAGTGAAGTAGAGAGCGTGCCGTCGCCCCGCGCCCTCATCACGACCTTATCGAACGTGGACCTACCGATATCCTCTCCGATCGGGGCGGTCTCATACGTAGCGTCGATTGTCCCGGCGTTGTCCAGATAGATTTGTGGCCAGTCGTTTCTAAGAAGAGCCGCGCTCGTTTCGTCTGGTTTCTGGTAGACGATGTTGTGCCTTCGGGTGGGAGACACCGTACCGTCGTCTGGGGTTGCGGACATCGAGTAAATGGGCCTGGGCGTTCCGTAGGCATCGAGGGCCATTGCTCCGTGATGATAGGTAGCCACGTTTGCGGCCCCCGTCTTGGACTTGACCGTGTCGATCGACCACTTTCGCCCCTGGCCGGACGGGACTGGGTTCCCGAACCCCTCGGTGTAGTCGAGGCAGAGCAGGAGGTTATTTTCCTGGGCCCCGGTGGCCCGAAAGGCCGTCGTCCTGACCCCTACCTTGATCTGCTTCGTGCTCGGATCGACAACGACCCAAGCGAAACATGGGTCGGTCCAGTCGATCGTGTTCCACGTTGGGGTGATCTCCTGACTAATGACCTGTGGTGTGGCGCCGTCGAAAAGGATGAGCCCCGTCCGCGAGAGGATCACGACCCAGCCGTCCCCGTACCCAATTCCATGGAGGGACGGCGTCCCCGCCTGCTTGTCAACGAGGTCCACCGGCCACGCTACGGGCTCATCCCCGGTATCCCTCGTCACGTACAGACTACGATCCTTGGCGATGTAGAGGGAGTCGCGGAGACGGAAGCAGGTCCGGATGCGCTCGCCCTCGTCGGCGCCCACCGACAGAATCCCGGTAGAGTAATCGAATGTCTCCGGGTCTCTGGACCTGGACAGATAGAGCGTGTGCTGGTACGAAAAATCGTTCGCATCGTAGATCTCTATCCAGTCGATTTCCAGTGTCGCTGCTGCCGAGAAGGCCTGTGTACACTTCACCGTCATCGTGGCCGTTGCTCCGGTGACGGGAGCGGTTCCAAGAGAGACCAGTGACTGCGCGTCCTGCGACACCGCCACGATGAAGTCGTCGTATGTTGATGTATACGCGATATCTACGTAGGGGGCCGGGGCAGCAATTGCCCCGCCGGATGAGTCCGTGAGTGCGAGAGAAACACGAACGTTTCCGGTCGTTAGTGCGGTCGCTCGCGACCACCGATACCTGACCCTTAAATTTGGCCATGAGCCCGGGCGCAGGTAGAGGGAGTCAATGTTCGCAGTGACGCTGATACCGTGGTTTAGGGTCGGGGTCGTTATCAGGAGGGTGTCGTTGTTGGCTCCCGCCCCGAACCCGACCCGACCCGCCCCCAACGCAGTCCAGTATCCAGGAAAAGCAGCGTCCGACCCACCTTTGAAGTCCAGGTTTGGCAGCCCGATGACCGAGAACGTCGCCGCCCCTAGTGCGGTCGGCAACATCGTAGAGAACCACTCCGGCTTATCCCTCGCGCCCCACACAACTAGCCTGTCGGCATATGAGCAGACTCCTTCCGGAGCCGAAGGGATGCGAACCGTTGCGTACGGACGGGCCGGTTCGCCTAGCCCGAGAAGTTCGTCCTCGGACAGCGTGATCGCAAGCGTTGTGGTCGTGTTGTCCCACAGAACGGTTTTGTTGGGAACCCAGAACAGGTTCACGTCCCCGGCCGGGGCGATGGCAAGTATCCTTCCAGCCACATAGTTGGAACCGATTGGAGCGCCGACCACGTTCAGTTTTGTGGTTGCTCCGCCAGCGGGGACGTTGAAGTACCCGCCCCCACCGATAGCTGAGATGTACCCGTCCTTCCCAATGAACAGCCAAGCGTAGTAGTGGTCGCCCTCTGCGAGCCCGCCTGCCCCGGCCACCACGTTCACGTAGTGGCCAGCATCTGGCTTCCATGCCGGAGCCCCTACCCCAATCTGTCTCGGCGGAATACTAATGCTACCGTCGTACATGTAGATGCGCGATCGGCCATATGCGTTGTAGCGTCCCCCGTTGCTTCCGAACGTACCGTTCGGGTCATCGATGGCTATGTAGACACGCCCAAACAGGGTGTCTGCCTTCATCGTCAGGATCTTGTCGCATCCCGTCCCGGCTAGCTCGGTGTAATCGGTGGCGCCAAGTCGAAGCATCAGTTTCCCGGCCCCTGCTCCGGGAGCAGATGGAGTCGCCCCGGCAGCCGTGAGGTATAGCAGCGTCAGGTATCCCTGCCCGGGGACAAACGGCTTGATAGCGTAAATTGGGCTGGCCGCAGCAATCGCCGTCGCCCCGTACTCTAAGGACTGCTCGTACCCATACCTCGACCCTACCGTTCCCGGGTCGAACCGCACGTTCGTGCAGTTTGGGCTCATCCCCACGCCAAGGGAGAGCCGGTCAATCGACGTGCAAAGGCCCCCGAAGGTCCTGAGCACGAATGGCTGGAAACCTTCGAGGGCCATGTGCTACCTCAGCTAACCAGCCGCTTGAACCACGCGCTGATGTTCACTGTGATGTTGGTCATCGCACCGGACGCTTCGCCGCCGTCTCCGCCCAGGAGGATCTTGAACGTCGTTCCGTTGTAGTACGCCGTGTAGAGCTTGGCCGCCACCGAGTCGAAGGCCGAACCCGTGAGGGTGTGCGGACGGACGCCCGACTTGATGTTCATGATCCCCGCCGTGGCCGGCTGGTTCGAGAGCCAGAGAGCCGCCGGGAGGAGGATTCCGCCCGCCGCGTAGTCGCCGCCGTCGAAGGTGATCTTGCCGTCGAGCCGAAACTCCTGGCCAGCGTCGTAGACCTTGTTGATCGTGAGGGTGGGTTGTGCTGTCGCCATCTTGTGCTCCTTATCCTGTGATTCTCTTCGCCCATGCGGACACGTTGATCGTCACTGCATCCAAACTTGTGCTGGAGCACTCGGCGGTCTCGCCACCCAGCCTCAACGTCTTTGCCGTTTTGTCGAACCAGGCCTCGTAGAGGGGAGACGCCGTTGAGTCAGACGGGACTGACCCGGTCCCGGCCACGGTACCCTTGTCATCCCAAACATAGCTCGTGGTCCCGGTTGCGATCAGACCAGAGGTAGCGATCAGACCGGTCGTGTTGGGAGTCGTACCAGCGGTGGTCCGATAGAGGTCATACTCGAAGCCAGCCACGACTACGGCGGTGATCCTATTGAAGTTGGCGGGGACGGCCGTCAGGTCGGCGACTCCGTTCGCAATCGTCACCTCTGCGCTCGCGAGAGACGTTCCGTCCGAACGTTTCTTGACGATCGTGTATCCCCATGTCACCAACCCAGGCGTTCCCTGTGCTGCCACGGTGGGATTGGCTGGTGCTCCGGTGAACATCGGGTTGAACGCCGTGCCGTAGATGTCGTACGGGTACTTCCCGGACTTCTCGGTGATGCAGTTGAACACGGTCGTGATCGGAATCCCGCCCGAGGGATACGTATCCCCCACCGCGAACGTGATCTTGCCGGTCAGGTGGAATTCCTGCCCGGCGTCGTGGATGCCACTCGCTGTGAACGTTGGCGTACAAGCCATCCCGGCCTCCTATTGCTTCCAGACCGGCGTCTGGTACGCCGGGTAACGAACGATACCAGCGTACGGGGCCCGCCGTTGCGGCTCCGATTGCTGGGTCTTGATGGTCGTGTTGATGAAGTTCGAGAGAAGCCGGCCAGCCATGCCCTGCTGCCCCTCGGTTGCCGTGATCCCGTAGAGGCTGGCCATCTGAGCCTGCCCCCTGGACTGCGCCGCGAGGGACGCCGTCAGGGGAGCCAGAATGTTGACGGTGTCAAGGAGCGGGAGAGCCTCGTTAGAAGTCCCCGCAAGGTCCGAAACAGTCGTCCAGTAGTCCATCTTGACATCTCGATCCTCCGTGGAGCCCAGAAGCTGGATGTTGTGGGAGTTCCAGTCCCAGAAAAGCAGGGACGAGGTCTGCGTCGACACCGGAAGGGCCCGGGCACCCCTCATCGGGCTCCACTGGCTCTCCTCCTGGCCAACCGATGGTCCCGTCAGGGTCGCCAGAACCGTCAAGGACCCGTCCGCCGTGGTATCCGTCGCCGTGGTAGCCGTGTTGTTGGCCAGGGTGGACTGAACGTAGAGCACCGTTGCCCCCGCCTTGGACCGAAGCAGTTGCCGGGACGTGGTCCCGGCTGGTCCGAGCGGGATTGCCGACCAGAGGATGGTGTCGCCAAGGGCCGAGGTCACTGAAGCCGTGCTCGTCGGCACCGAGGTGCCCCAGGGGCCGATGAAGTTAACCGCGCAAACGTGGACGCCGGCGGTAACCGATCCGCCACCAGTCGAGTTCGTCACGGTCGGTGGGTTCAACGTGGACTTTCGCTCCATGAGCCGGTCGGGAGCAATGAGATTCGCCGGGAGAGCAGGCGTGCTTGAGAACGTCAGGACGGTTGTACCGGCCAGGAGCCGTGTCGCTCCGCTGTAGACGATGGTCGCTCGAACTTCCTGAACCCCGGCGTTTCCCAGCTCCGAAACGATGATCCCCTGCGCCTGATTGACGAGGGGAAGGATGAATGCGTTGGTGTAGATGGCCCCAGGCACGTCATCCAGGAGGGATCTCACCCTGACGCAGATGTCGTTGTACGTGGCAGCCATCTATCCCCCTTTAAGCGGTCTGGGCCTTGGCCCAGTAAGCGTGGCCTTCCTTGTCGTAGCCGATGAGTTCCGAGCAGTGCATGCACTTCTTGGCCTTGGGCTTGATCCGGTTCTGGCAGCAGGGGCAGTCGATCATCTGTGATCCCTCGACCGTGCCGAGCATCCACTCGCGCTCGATCCTCAGGATCTGGGCTGCCTTCTTCGCCAGGGACGGCACGAGTGCCGCATTCTTCCGGGAGCCGAATTCCATGTCACCGATCTCGACCTGTTTACGCGCCCATGCGTGCAGCCGGGCCTGCGCAGCCTTGATCTCGGCCGGGGTGGGCTCCTCCCCCACGGGGACGAAGACACCCATCTCCCACCAGGAAGACGTCTTGCCTTCCTTGGGGGTGTTGGTCTTCTCGTCCACGAACTTGGGGTCGAGACCCATGATGTCGAGAGCCATGGTGTTGCCGGTATAACACCGGACCACCGCGTAGTTGTTGTTCCCGAAGTCCTTCCGGTCTTCACCGGGCTGAACCATGAGGAACCCGGGCACATCGCCCTTCGCCCCGGGGAGAACACCCTGTCCGGTGTAGTGGGAGACGTAGAGGTCCCACGGGACCATGGAACAGAGCTTCTTCGGCTTGTCGTAGCCGGGCGGAAGCGCATTCCACACCGAGACCTGGGGCGTTGAACCGTACTGATCCGACATCTTTATCCTCCGTACTCAGACCTTCTGCGTCTCTCCGGTGTCATGGGACCGCTGACCGGCATCCATGCTTTCAACGGGAACGCTGCCATCGACTCTTCCATCATGCCCAGCTTTTTCTCACTCGCCCGGCGTTCGCGCTCGGCGAGTTCCTCGGCAACCTTCGCGTGAATCTCAGCCCGGCTCCGTTCCACCGTCTTCCGGTGAAGGTTCAGGGCCTCGATCAGCAGGGTCACCGTGGGTGACATGAATTCTTTCGTGATCCCTTCTTCGAAAGTGGCAATCCTCTCGTAATCACGAGAGACGGGATGCAGCCACTCCAGATGCCACCGCTCCAACCAGCGTTCGGGGGTCGAGTACCGCCCGCGATCGTGGTAACCCCACGTCAAGCGGTAGTTCATGTCACCACCAAGCGTCAGCCCTCCATGATTCCGGAGGGTCTGCCACCATTCCTTCTGCGTGGCCATGTCTCTGGTAGCACCGATTGTGATCTTCATGGTCCTCGAAGAGAGGATGGAGCGGGACCCCTGCCCCGCTCCATCTCTATATAGCTATGTACCGAATTCCTTATACCCAGTAGGTATCGCCAGGGATCCGATTGACCCGTTCAACCCAGGGTCATCACAGCAGAGCTGTGACAGGCCCGCAAGGTAGGTGACTTCGGATGATGCCAAACCACCAGAGGCACCATAGATGGGGAAGGTCGAAATGTCGTCGACCGTGTAGAGGCCGAAGGGAACGGTCTCGACCCTGAAGAAGTTCTCCAGGTTGATCACGTCCACACGGGAGGGGTTCTGGTTCGGAGCCGTGAACGTCGGGATGCCGTCGACCTCGAACTGGTCGGGGTTGTAGAGCATCTCGATTCCGGAGCGAGCAGAAGCCTGCTTCTGGATGACGTTGATCAGGAGGGCCAACTCTTCGTAGGCCTGCCGCTGCGCGGGGTTCCAGATGACCATCCAGTTGCCCTTCTTGAAAGCTCCGTCACGGAACAGTTCCATCCGGGACTTGAGAACGCGGAAGTGGGTCGGCACCATCGCACCGGAAGCCGCATCGACAGCGATCGAGCGGATCTGCGGGTACGTGGCACGCGCCATGTTCATCCACAGGCCAGTGGACGCCGAGGAGTTGTGGTACGCCAGACCCCAGAACCAAGTCGGGGAGGCGCCAGTGACTCCATCCGGGAGAAACTTGTCGCCAGAGGCCGAGCCTCCGGGGACAGTCGAGGTGATAGTCGCCGTGTAAGTGACGTGGTCGATGGAATCGACTGTCACCGTGCCGAGCGGAGCACCGAGTCCTGTCGGGTAGACGGTGTACCGCTGCCCCTGCCGGAGCCAGCGAGTGCCGATCGGAGCGGTCATCACGGGAGTGAGACCGGTGCCGCCGGAGGAGACAGTCGCGAGAACGCCAGTGCCGTCACCGAAGTAGTACCGGTCCATCTGGGCCTTGTACTCGCTGGTGCCGTCCTTCAGGAGGTCCTGCACTGCGTTCTTGATGGCGATGTCATTGCTCGCCGTGTTCCACTGGATCGCCCGGGTGGACTCCAGTGCGACGAGGAGAGGGATCGTGGTGACCGAGGCCTTCTCGAAGGCCGGGCCCGTTCCACGTCCCATGTCGCCGCCGTCGGGGTTCCAGGTTCTGACCTGGCCGCCCGGCTTCAGCTTCTTGGCGATGATCAACCCGCGAGGGCCGATCTTCTCGACATCCCGCTTCTCGATCATCGAGCAGAAGTTGACTTCCGCTTCGTAGAGGGCGGGGACGAGGTCTCTGTATTTTTCCTTGAATAGCGCCTGGGCGCTCGTGTTGGAAAGCGGTCCAACTGACATGATGTGCTCCTATTTGAAGGTTGCGTCAAACGCCGCGAAGACTGCATCGGCACCCTTGCCCTTGAAGTCACTCGGCTTCAGGGAAGGGCGGGACGGCACTGCCGGTACTCCGGAGGCCCCGACATCTCTACGGGTCGTCGCTGTTTTTGCTCGTTCCTGCCGCTTCGCCAGGACGCCACGGATCTTTGCTGCCTCGCGCTGCAACACTGGTGTCGCAACGTGAGGGAGGAGAGCCTTTGCCTGTGAAAGCAGGTACTGGACTACGCGAGAACGGTGCTCTGGACTGCCGTTCCCCCCAAGGAGGACATCGCGATAGCGTTTCTGGACCGCAGGGTTCTTGTCGATCGCCTGAACCACCCCGTCACCGATGGCATCAAACAGATCGGCCTTCACCTCGTCCGGATAACCTTCCGCGTACTGCTCGATCCACGACTGAATCATCGGGGCCCCGGCCTCATACGCACCGCTCATCACCGTTTCGTGGAAAACGTTGACGGCGTTGTGGATCGACTGGGACCTCCGATTCATCTCCTCCTGCTGCCGTAGTGCCTCCTGCCGCTTCAGTTGGCGCAGTTCCTCGCGCTCCTGCTCGACTTCCGCCGGGAGCTTTATCTCCTCGGCCTCTGTCTCACCGTCACGTTCCAGACCTGTGAATACAGCAACGTCCCTGGCCGACTCAGCGAAGATGGGGTTCTCTTTCGCCGCCCGTCGCATGTTCGCGATCAGGTTACGGATTCCCCTCTCTTGGAGACCAAGGTAGGTGGGTGGATCGATCTTGTCGATATTCGACGCAATCCGGATGACGAAGTTCTTGGCTCCGTTCGGGCTGGCTTCGAATAGCGACCTCATTACATGGTGGACCCCTTCCTCCGTTCCCGAAGCAATCGCGTCATTGAGAACCCTGTGCTTGTAGGCCTCCTGCGCGATGTCTTCGAGAATCTCCGGAGTAGGAGCGATCTCTTTGTAGTGCTGGATCTCGGAAACCCGCATCCCCGAGTCCTCATAGGGCCGGACCTTCATAAAGGCGTCGACGAGAGCGTTCCTCAACTTCGGCGAAACATCCTTGAGGGCGGCTCGGACCTGCCCCGGCTTCATCTTCCAGATGTCGGGGTCGACGGCTTCGGGCTCGGGCTTCTGTTCCTCGGTCGGGGGAGTCTCGACCTCTGGCTCGGCGGTTTTCTCGACTACCTCATCGGGCTTGTCAGAAGCCGCATCTGCCTGTTTGAACACCTCGTCCATTCCCTTCCCGCGATACGAGGAAGGAGACTCCGCCGGGCTCGGCGCCGTCGCCGTTTCCGGGGGGGTCGTTGGTGTCATTGTCTCTGCCACAGGTCAACCTCCTGGTGTGTAAATTATTGCATAGTCCATCATTGAGGTGGTGGACCTTGCGGGGGCATAGGTGGCGGTGGAGGAGTCAAGGCATTCGGCTGCCCCATTGCCATCTTGTCGTGGTTTGCCTGAACCCAACACATGAAGTTCGCCCAGCCCATCTGGTTCGCAGCCCTGGCCTGGTTGCCGTCCTCGCTGAACGCGAAGTCGATCCCTGCCGTCAGGTTCACGATCGCGTCGTCGAGAAGGTCCGGCTGGACGCTAGGGAGAGGAGGCATCGGCTGCATCGCCGGCTGCCCAGTCATCGGGTCGATCATTGGCTGGCCCATCTGATCCATCATTGGCTGGGGCGGCTGCTCGATCGGAGCCTGCCCGAGCAGGTCTTTGATCACCTTGAAGGCCCGGCGGTACTGGGCCTCGCCCGGAAGCTGGAGGTCGTGCCCCATCGTCTGCCGGATGCTGTCAGCGTTACTGAGCATCGAGAAGACGCTGGCGAACAGCGGGTTCCCCATCATCTGGAGGAGCAAGGCCTGTCGCTGAGGCCAGGTAGTTGGATAGTCCTCGTCCAGTTCCGGATACGTGTGGGCTTCGCCGATCTGTAGGTCCTGAGGCTCCAGCCGATCCGTCTTGAAATCGCCGAACTGATCCTTGCTGACCACGGTGATAGCTTCTTCCGCGTTCTTCTTGAAGTCCTTCACCACAAGCTCACCTACCGCCGCCTCATGCTCAGTCAGTGCGCGTAGGAACATTGATATACGACCAAGCGCTGCATTCCTCGAAATTTCTCTCCCCTGGGCGGTAGAGTTGCCAGGGTCACCCCCACCGTATGCTGCCGGTGATAGGCCGGTAACAAACTGGGCTATGTTGGTATGCAGGTCATTGAAGAACCCGGTCGCGTATTCCGGCAGCCGGCCGGGTTCGGTCTGGTGGAAGCCGGAACCGAGGGGTTGGCCAGGGAGGGCGCGGGCCGGATAGGCCGCCCCCGCGAGAACGTTCGACCTGGCCCACTTCCGCAGGTCCATGACCTGGGAATCGATGAAGGTGACCGGGAGCGTGTACTCGATGACATCCCGGATTATATTTGCGATGTCATTCGCCATTTCCTGGATCTGGACAAGTGAGCCACCAATAGGTTCTCTGATCTGTCCGTTCCCCGGGAGCGCATGGCAGATCCGCCAGTGATCCATCATGTTCTCGTCGCGAGCCTCCAGGAACGTGTCGTCCGCGAAAGCCACGTAGCAGCCCTTGGGGAACATCCGGAGGAGTTCCTCACGGAGCCCATCATCGTCCAACTCGTAGAAGGCCTTCCGCGAGAACCAGGCCTCGGTCAGCGTGACGTAGTCCGCTGTCCGGATCGGAACCGGCCGGTTGTCCGCCGTCAGACCGTGCGCCACCTGTAGCCTGGCCCTCTTCTCGACAGTCGAGGTCGCACCGTCGAACCGGGGAGACCCGACTTGGCCCCCCTGGATCTGCTTCGCCATCTCTGGCCATGTCGCCCGGACGTTTGCCTTGGGAACCTCTCTGGACCGGATGAGGTAAGGGAACTCCGCGATGTCTTCTGCGGTCGGAGGAAGCTTGAGTTCAAGCCCGCCGGCCACATCTCTCGTTGTTCGGCTTTTCGGTTTCCTGTCGAGTCCGACCGGGACCTGCTCACGGATCACCGGAGCCGGGATGTTGGGCTCCACCGGAAGTGGAGCCCCGCAATTTGCGCATCCGATCCCGTGTTCGTTGATCGTCTGGCAGACCTCACACTGGTACTGGGCTTCACCGACCTGACGTTCTACTTCCTCATAGACTGGTTCCTCCACCCACCCGAACCGGTCTCCGTCCGCCACGCTCCTCACGTAAGACCCGAAAGTCCCATCGGTCCAGAGCAGGTAGATCATCTTGACCAGCTTGGTGTGGGTTTTCTCTTGGGATTTGAACCAACGTGTGACGGCGTCGTGCTTCTTCGCCGCCTCGATGTCTTCAGGTGACCTTGCGTTCTGTGGCCACCACTTCACCGTCATCTTGTTCCCGCTCAGGAGCGAGATCAGGGAGAGTGCGTACCCTTGGAAGAAGTTGATGACGTAGAGGGACTGGGCATCCGTTCCGCCCTGGGCGTTCGTCATCCCGCCGGTCACCGAGTTGTAGGCTCGCCATGACCCCGTCTGGTAATCGAACCACCGCCACATGTTTCCACGGAAGAGTTCGTGGTTCTTCAGGACGCGCCGGACGTACTCCCGTCGAGCGATGTCCGTGGAGGACTCGAACCGGGAGGTCAGGTCCTTCAGTGCTTCCTGAAGGTGCGGAGCGATCATCCCGGCTGGGATCGCCTGCTCCTCGGGGGTGAAGACGGAGGTCATCTGTTGCGTTTGCATCACTCACCAGCCGCTACGCGACTCAATTCTTCCATCCGGGACAGGGCTGATCTGAGCCCGCGCATCCTACGAACCGGGACCTCGCCGTCCTCACCAGTGATCGCGAAGTCCGGCGTCTCGTGGACGACCGTTCGCATAGCCTCGACGAGGGCATCAACCCGGGAGTTGGTCTTCTCTGCATGGTCCCCGACGTGGGCCCTGGTTGCGTCGGACTCGGTCTGGCAAACCCTGACGAGAGCCTCCGCTGCGTGTTCGATTCTCGTGGTCGCCATGGAGTCAGCCAGGTGTTGACGCCTTGCTTCGTCCTGCATCAGGAGGATCTTCTTCAGCGTATCGAACACAAGATAAAGCAGTCCGCAGATCCCGGCCTGCGCAAACAGGATCAGGGCGATCACTGCGTCACCGTCCGGTAGGTCTTGTTTATCCGGTTCATCCAGCCCTTCAGGAACTTCTGCTGGTTGGGTCGCTCGGATAGACGCTGAAGGAAAGCGCGGTACAGACTAAGGTAAGCAAACACTCGGCACTCTTCCGCCGATTCTGCCCAGGAAGAGTCCTCAAGGAACTCGTTCGCAGGAGAAACGCCGCAATGGATGGCTGCGATGAAGTGCGAGACCGCGAGCCGGCCAGGTAGCCTGTCACAGCCCGCCCCCATCCAGTACCGCTTGTGGTAGATATCCTCGACCTCTTGCGGGGTGATGTTCCAGACATCATGTCCGAGTTCCTTCTTCCAGGTGTTGTAGGTAACCTGCGTGATTCCGTACGCAGTTCTGCCACCCCTGTCTCCAGGTACGTCAGATTTCCCGCCTTCGAGTTCGAGGGCGAGGGCCAAGCCTTCCTTGAAGTCCAAGGTGCTCATCCTTTCTTGTACGTCCCACCCTGCCACTTACTCATCTCGGAGCCCGGGAGGCGAGCGAACTTGCCCTGATCGCTGTACGGATTCCGCCGGAGGTAATCGAGCGGGTTAACCTGCTGTCCCTGCCCGTTGTCCATCTCGAAATTCGGGCCGCCACCGCCGTACTCAGCCATCGCCTGGCCGAGCGTCGGCCCCGAATACTGGGAACCCTGGCTGGGTGTGTAGGCATTCGCCCTGTCGACCACACCTTGGTATTCGGGTTCCGTGAGTTCACGGTTGAAGTCGTTCCGGCCTGGGTTCTGGGGGAGGGAATTCGGCCCCGCCGCAAACTGCGGGGGCATCCGCTCTGGAGCCAAAAAACCTCCGCCCGCCCCGGACCCAACATCACCGCTTGGGGCGCCACCCTGGAGGGTCGCAGACTCAACGCTTCGCTGAACTATCCTCGGGTCAATTGGAGACGGACCTTGGTCCGGCCCCTTTGGTCCCGGCGCCTGGATTTGCGCAGCCCCGGACGCTGGCCCAGCATCAGAAGGCGCCTGCTGATACGGGTTCTGTGTAGGGGGCTTTTTGTAAGGCGGGCTCATCTGTCTTTTCTGGGGCATCTGATTGAATCCCATGGTTGTCTCCTAACGGTCCCCTCGTTTGTCGTCAAGTTGCTGGTACAGGCAGTTTCCGCGAGCGACCGCTTCGTCGTGGGCCTTCCGGAGAGATGAAACCTCAGATCCAAGCGTTTCGACCTTGCCCTCTAGTCGAGCGAGTGTGCGCGTGATCTCGATCTGGAGAGCTTGGATCACGGGAGTCATATGATGGTTCGGGTGGCTCATCGCATCTCTGTCATGGACGCGGAGTGCTTCAGTGAGTTGCTTTGCCACAGCATCAACCTCCTCCCTCGCGATCTTGCGGACAGACCAGACTGCCCAGGCGAGGAGTCCGCTCTGGGCCAGGAAGCCGACGGCAGAAACCGTAACAGCAATGGTACCGGGATCGGTCATTTCTTGAATGGCCCCCAGAAGTTAAGAGCAAACGGGTCGATGAATCCGAGGGCGAACTTGACACCACGGGGACGCTCCGCCTCGACCGGGTAAGCCATGCGGAGCCCGTTGGCAAGTGCGTTAGCCAAGAGGTTCACGGCGACCACCGTGAACTCGATCGGGTTCTTGCTGATCCAGTCGAGCACGGGTCAGTCCTCGGCTTCGCCGACTGCTTCCACGATCAGATCGCAGAGGGGCGGGATGATGACCTTGATGAACGTCACGATCTCGACCAACTTCTTCGTCCCGACCGGGAGAGCGTTGACCGTGTCGATCGTGTTCTTCACGAGAGCGGAGAGCTTCAGGCCGATGGAGATTCCCTCTTCGAGTGTCAATGCCACAGTGTCATCCTTTCGGTGGAGGCGGCGGCAGATCTTTCGTGATCTGGGCCGCTTGTTTCCTGAGTTCAGTTTCCTTCTTCGTCTGGTCCGCCATGAGTTGGAGGGCGAGAGTGACGGCTTGGAGGACAGCGCCTAGCGTTCCCATCGCTCCTCCTTTCCGCTATAATCAACCGGGGGGTGACTATGACAGAAGAGTGGAGAGGAGTCCCGTCTACGGGCGGAACATACGAGGCGTCTTCCCTTGGTCGGGTTAGGTCTGTCGATAGGATTGTCCTGAGAAGTGACGGGGTCTACCGAACGTTTTCCGGAACCGTCCTTAGCCCGTCCGTCCAAAAAAACGGTTACCACAAAATCGTTCTTCACCTTGGAGGTAAAAGGTCTAGCAAGTGGGTCCACAGAGTTGTCGCCGAGGCCTTCTTTGAAGCGACGGGGCACGTCGACCACATCGACTTTGACCGCAGCAACAACGCTCCCAGGAATCTTAGGATTGTGACTGTCGCTGAAAACACGGCGCATACCATCGCAAACCTTAGGCATGCATACGGGGAACGCAATGGGCGCGCAAAACTCACCGAGGACATTGTTCGCGAGATGAGAACCGCTTTTGCTTCCGGCGCAAAGGTTCGAGTGCTCGCCAAAAAGTACGGCGTCGACAGGATGACGGCCAAGAACGCCATAGAGAGGAAGACCTGGAAAAGGGTTTACTAATTGGTCCATTTCCGGGCCTCTTTCTCGATCTTCTTCAGTGACTTGATCTGGAGCGGCATCCCACCGCCCTTGCTGATCGCGGTCTCCGCTTCCGCTAGGTATATATACCAGCGGTTCAGCAGCTTCCCACGCTCTGCACAGTCCGGTGCAGCCGGGCACACCTCGGCGTGTCTCGCGTGGTGCCAGCGGTACGAATTTGCTGACGTCAGGATCGTTTTTGCGTCCGACGCACAACCTGTCATGCACATGGCACACAAGAGGAGCGCCATGGCAGACAGCCTACTCATCAGTGCCCCATCGGTTCTTCTCGACTTGCGCCTCTACCTCTGCTTGAGTCATCGGGCGGCAGACGTAAGAAGGCACCGGAGAGAGGGGAGAAGTTGGCCTCTCTCCGGTTAAGTCGGCTTGGGAAGCCGATGCCTCGTAGATTCGTTTTGCGAGCCGCTTGACGGCGAGGATTCCCTCGCCCTCTTGGCGATGGAACGCGATGAGGACACGCTTGATTTCTGCGAGTTCGGCCTCGCGGCTCGACAGGCACTGACCGCAAGCTCTCCGCGCCCCGTCGTGCATCTCGCACGGCTCCATCTGCTGACGCAAGTAATCGCTCGTCCTGAGATGGGTCACTAGCTGTTCGCGTAGCCGGTCCCGCTCCGCCTCGACGTTGGCGCAGTCGTGAGCGCGCTCCTCGACACGGCGACGGAGGGTGTCCCGCTCCTCGCGGATCTGCTCGATCGCGTCGGGGAGAGTCGTGACGAGTTGCTCCCCGTGGAAGTGGTAACCAAACCGCCCGCAGACTGGGCATTGGTCACCGGCGCTCATCGGTATCTCCACAGCGTCAGGGTCACGACCCGCTTGTCCGCCCCCTCCTCGTACTGGATCGAGTGCGTCTTCAGCGGCCCGTCCGGTGTCTCCTTGTACTGGACCGTGACGACCCAATACGTGTAGATCCCTGTTTGGGTGACAGGGGTCGGGGTCGGGCTGATAACGACCGGGGTCGTAGGACGTGGGACCGGGGTCGAGGTTGGGCGAATCACTGGCGTTCGTGTCGGAGTAGCTGGCGCCGGTGTCGGCGGCAAGGCCAGCGCGGATGGCGCCAGCCACGTAATCCAGAGCGTCGTCCAGAGGATCAGACGCCACACTCAGCCCTCGTCGCCGCTCTCGATGATGTCCGCCAGTTTACGGAGGTATTCCGGCGCACACCCACTACAGACATCCATGGATACAGCCTTTGAAAACGGTCCACCCGGTTCTTTCTCTGCAACCCTGAGCCGCGCCTCGTCCTTGCGGCAGACCTGGCATCGCGACCGTGCAGGGTCGGCTTGCATCTTCGCTTCCGCCCACGCGCGTGCGGCGTCCATGTTGATGGATTCGATCGCCTGTTGCATCAGGGCTCCTTTGCGAGCAATGCCCGCACGGCGGCGTCCTTGGCTTCGAGCAGCTTCCGCAGTGCGACCGTTCGCTCTGGGTTACGCGGCAGGGTCTCCGTGATCCGCTGGGCCATTTCGGTGAACGGCCTCGACACTGCCTGTAGATGCGGCGGCAAATGTGCGAAGGCGAAAAACTGAATGATGTGGTCCTGTGGAACGTCACCCATCACGCACCACCCTCGCCCGGACCCCCACCCTGCCGAACGTCAGCAACGTCATGCCAGAGCCGCTCCAAGGATTTGCCGGCGACCGAGATGAACTCATCGTCAGGTCGAGCCGAGAAGCTCCCCCATTCGGAAGGCCGGATCAACCCGACAAGGACCGCGTAGGCTGCCTCGTCCCACGAGATCCCGTGCTTTTCCATGAGGGTCCAGAACTGCGCCTCAAGCGGCGGCATCGAATCCACGCTGTCGCTGGAGTAGATCGCGCGGAGGAAAGAGCGGCGCTGCGTCGCACCCGGCTCGTAGAGCACCTGCGACCCGTTGATCGGTGAGTAGCCCCACCATGCCTGTGTGAGCGCGCGCTCGCGGTTGAAGCTCGTCTGAGGCAGCGTGACCCACTCGGGAGGCTCGACGGTCGTGAGCAGCGTGGCCCAGAGGTCTAGCTCGTCCGTGGCCGGAGGCGCAGGAGGCTGCTCCGTCTCTGCGCCTGCGAGATGCTCCTCGATGGCCGCGAGGCGGCTGTTGACCTGCTCGGAGTTCACGATCAGGACCTGGATCTGTGCCGCGAGATCGGCGAGGGTGACTTCGGCTGCCATGAGTGCTCCTTTGACGGCTTTGGCCGTGGTCTCCGTGCGACCAAGCGGCCACGGCGGAACTGTCGTTGCCCGTGCTGCGAGACCGACCACACCGAGGATTTGGTTGACGATGTCGGCTGCGTTCTCGCCTACAGCCTGGATCGGCCATGCCTTGTGGAGACCGTTCGATGCATCGAGGACCAGGTTCCCCTCGTGCTGACGCACCACTGTCCAACCATCGCTCCACATACCAGGCTGATACTGCGGCGGGATTGGCTCGGGCGGCTTCGGCGGCCCGCCCGGTGTGATCACTATCGGACCGGGAGGCAGCGGAGGCCGGACCACCGGCGGGGGCGCGGGCTTCGGTGGCCGAATCACAGGCGGAGGGGCCGGAGGGCCTTTTCGGATCGGAGGCATCAGTTGGCTCCTTTGAAAACGATGATTGCGAGGTTCCAAGCAGTCGCGGCCACATGCACGCCAGCCCCGACGTAGAAGATTCCTTGCCACCCGCGTGCCTTCCGGCGCCGGTAGAACTCGCCAAGACCTATCACCACTGCGGCGGACGCGAGCCCGATCCACAGTGGACTGACGGCCAAGATGGGATTGCCCTCGCGCAGCCCGCGAGAGATGGCCCAGATACTGGAGCCGTAGTCGGCGAGGAGCGAGCCGAGGAAGACAAGGAGGGGCGTCATGTCATCCCGCCATCGCGACAAGGAACGCCAGCACGGCCACGATGAAGAGCGTGCCGGACACGATCTTGCCCACGATGTGATCGGGGACGTGCGAGAACCGGCGACTGTGGATCATCAGATCACCAAGGGTCGCAGCCGGGCAGGAGCCCGATTTTCCCGCAGACGGCGTCGCGGTCGGCTTGTGTCATCGTGGGCCAGGCAGCCCGCGCGGCGGCCTTGTCTTCCGCGTCGTTCTTCGGCCCGTACTCGTCCCGGACCAGCCGGATGAACTCGCCGTCAATAAACTTCTGGACGGTGGTGTAGACATCGACCTGGGTGGCACCGTCGCAGTTCGACACGAGCGGAGTCGTCGTGCAGATCTGCGGCTTTGGGTTCTGCGGCGTGCTTGTCGGGTCGGGAACGCAGGTCGTGACCCCACCGAAGTTGGCTCGCTTGCAGAAGATCTCCCGTGCCTGAGTCTGGGAGCACGTTTTCGGGAGCCCGTAGTAGGTGCAGGTCTGGGCGTTCGCCCGGAGCCGTGCCTTTTCCAGCTTCGTGTCGGCGGCTGCGTTGGTCGTGAGCGTGTACGTCCCGGCGAAGGCCGGAAGCGCGAGGAGGCAGAGGGCGAGGATCAGCTTCTTCACGAGAATTCTCCGTCCGTACCGATCGGACCTTTTTGGTAGTGGATGTCAAACGAGAGCAGGGCAGGCACATCGTTGTTGATGGTGGAAGTACTCTTCAGAATCAAGCGCCCGACCATGATCCCTGACGGGCCTACATCTGCGGCTGCGACCGTGATATCGCCGAGACTCGTGACGATGTGTTGCCTTAACTCCGTCGCGCCGTCCGAGCATGTGTACGTCGGTCCAGTCAGCGTGTTGACCGTCCCGGCGTATTGCGCTCCCACCCTGGCATATAGCCACGCGATCTCCCAGATGACGGTGTCCCCGGTGTCGGGCTCAGAGACGCAAGTCCAGTGAACGTGAGGCCTGAACGTGACGTTCCCGCTGGACGGGATATGCACGTCGTGTGGAAACTGGATCGCGAAATCCAAGTAGTCACCGGGGTCAAACGTCAAGAGACGGATGACTCCAACGAACGTGCCGATTGTCGGAGCCGTTCCCCCCGGTCCCAGTGCGAACGCTGGGCCGAGTGCGTCGTCCCAGACGATCGGGAGAGAGCCCTGTTGTTTCGGCATCAGAACGTCCACGTCCCGAGGGACGAAGTGGCGACCCACTGCGTAGCGGAGATCGCCGTGAGGGTGACCGATGAGCCGGTGACGTTGCTCGTGATCGAGCCAGCGGCGGCAGTGACGTTGCCCGCGATCCTGATTGTGTCGTCACCGACTGCCGTCACCGTCACCGTCTGGGCAGCGTCCACGTAGATCGTGTAGACGAGGCCAGCGGCGGCAGCCGGGAGAGTGACCGTGGAGCCGTCGCCGTCGCCCGTGTTGGTGTAGACGGTGCGCGAGTCCGTCGCGGCAGGAGTCGCCGTGCCGGTGTTGGCCGTTACTTGAACCTGCGCGATGACTGGACCAGCGAAAATGCCTTTCGGCGCCGCCACTCCCCCCGTCCCCGTGTCCTGTAGCGTGAGGACGGGAGCCGCGACGTGCTGCGTAGTGCCTGTAGCCTGCGGCGTCCCGACCGAGAAGACGATCTTCCCCGACGCAGCCGTCCCAGTCCCGAGCGAGCCCTGGACGGTCGCGTCTTGTCCAGCGACGTTCGTGTCCGTGGCTCCACGCGAGCCCTGGAACGCGATCGTCTGCGCTACCGGAGTTGCACTGTCAGCCGCGCCGTGCTGGAGGGTCGCGGCGGCACGGCGGGTCGCGAATGCGTCCGCCCCTAGCGTGAGCTGCGCCGCGCTTACCGTCCCCGCCACACTCCCCGCCGCTCCCGTGCCGACTCCGACGACGCCGGGCGCGATGCGGGAGAGGGAGGTGTCGGGCGGGCCTCCGTATGCTCCCCACAAAAGCGGATACCCGTTAGTGAGTTGCAGGCCAGGCGCCCCTTGTGTATTGAGCACCATGATATTGGGCCAGGCCCACCGCCCTGTTCCGTCAAAATGTGTCGCTTCGCTAGCGCCAAACAGGGCACTGTAAATTGAGGTAGCCGCTCCTAACTTGAGGCTGGCGCTACCAGCGGTGGGCGGCCCCACTCTCAGCGCGAACGCCGCCCCCGTCCCCGAGTACGTCAGGCCGGAGTCGTCAACGATCGCTCCGCCCGTCGAGACGAGCGGGATCCGCCCAGACGTGAGAGCCGTCGAGACGAGGCCGCCGGTGTAGTCCACAGTGGGAGCCGTAACGCCGTCGCCAGCGAGGCCCGTGTCGTCGATCGTCAGGGCGGTCGTGGTCGTGACGATCCTGCCCGTGGTCGCTGGTGAGGTCGGTGCGACCGTGCGGTATACCGTGTACGAGGCAGCACCAGGGACTGCGGACCACGTCAGCCGGAGAAGGTTCGCTGCGCTCAGTGTCGCCGTCGATGCAGCCGTCGACGATGCCGCGCCTGCTTCAGTCGCCGTCCCATCGGCCAGGTGGGCCACCAATTTGTAGGTGACCGTCGTCGCTGCGACAGGGCTCGTCATCCCGGTGACAGCAAACCCAGCAAGGGCCACCGTTTCGGAGTTGGCACCACCGAGATTTCCGGGAGTGTCCTGTGCAAGGGCGATCGTTGCGACGCCACCATCGGACGCCGTCATCAGGATTGCCGTCCCGTTGATGATGGGAATCAGGTTGGTCTTAACCGTGTCGGCAGACTGCCCTTCAGCTACCGGAACGATCGTATTTCCCGGGGTGACTACCCCGCCGATGTCGAACTCGAACGTGTAGGTGGTCGTTCCGTCGTCCAGGGTGACGGTTTCGCCGTCGAGAATCCCGTCCACGCCACCAGACATCCCGGCAACCGTAAATCCTGCGGCGGCGACCGTGTCCGTGATGGCAACGTTACCCGTGGCGTTATAAGCGTCACCAACGAGGTCAAGCTGCTCGGGGACTCCACCATTGACCGTGGACCCGACCAGTAACCCGGCACCAATGCCATCGATCGCCGCGTCAAGGGCCGTGGCAACCGCAGCCCCAAAGTCTCCCTCAGCGAGGACAACCGCCGTATTACCCGGGGTGACACCTCCGCCAGAGATATCGAACTCGAAGACCGTGGCCGCGCTGACCCCGTCGTCAATGGTGACCGTCTCGCCGTCCATGATCCCGGCCACGGCACCAGAAAGGCCCGTGATCGAGAACCCGGCGTCCGCAACCGTATCCGAGGAAGCAATGTTCCCGGCAACCCCGAACACGTTCGACTGGTACGTGATTGTCCCGTCCAGGTTGTTGATGGCCGTGCCGGGACCGAACGTAACTACGATCGCAGCCGAAAGGAGGGCGGCCACGTCTTCAGCCGTCGTCGCCGTCGAAACATCGACCACGACATTCCCACCACCGACACCGTCCGGGACGAGGTCGAACTCAAAGACCTCGGCGCCCGTTCCATCATCGATGGTGACCGTCTCGCCGTCGATCAGGTTCGCCTTCGCAACGCAGGTAATCAGGCCCGTCGCCCGAGTAGCCACACGGATACAGGTGATCGAACCAGTAGGGCGAGTGCCCACAGCAACCGTCGTGATCGCACCGGTCTGCGTCAACTTCGGAGTGACCGTGATGCTCCCCGGGGTAGCCAGCGATGTGGCCTTGATTAGCCCGGCTTCAACTTTCCCAGAGGTCAGGGTCAGCGTGTCGGTGAGTTTGGCAAAGAGAAACCCGGGGTCGTCCTCCAGTTCTCCAGCGGTTCCGACGATAACGACTCTACCCGGCGTCAGCGCAGAATCGATCAAGCCACCCGAGAGGGTGGCCTTGCTTGTCGCAGAATCGAATGTGAACCCGGCGTAGCCGCCGATGGTCCCGGGCCCGGTCCAGACGCTCACCCTGCCGGCTGCACCAGTGCCGGAACTTCCGGCCCCGCCGCCACCGCCCCCGAAGATTCCTCCACCCCATGCTAGCGGCATTGCGTCACCCCACCGACGAAGTCCACTCGAACTTCGCCTGAACGTAGGTGTTCCCGGAAGGGGCCACCAATTTGATCATCCCGTTTGGATAGCCAGACGCTTGGCACGGCACGTAGACCGGGGGCGCCGGCTGGAGAGGAAGGGTGTACCCCAGCGTCGCCGCTGGGGTACTTGACCCGTCAAAAGTGAAGTACACCGTGTTCGTCTGGCCGGACTCCACCGCAAGGTAGACCCCGGTTGGACGGATGGTGCCATCGATCGTGGGGATCGTGATGAGCGTATCCAAGGCTGTCGCCGTATTCGTAACGGTGACCCTCTTGTGCGCTACGACCCCTGGAGCAAAGATCGGTGAGGGGGCGACAGTCTGAATGTCTCTTGCCATGACTTACGCCGCCGGACCCGAGAACTTGATGCCGTAGACCCAGATGCGAACCGTGCCAGCCGTGGCAGCCGTGCTCCACTGGAGCGTCACCGTGTCTGCCGTCGTGAAGAAGGGGCCCGAAGCAGCGTGAGAGTTCGATGCCAGCCACTGACAACCAACTGTGATCGCCTCGAACCCGGCCGTAAAGGTATTGAACGCACTCACGAGGATGGAGTTACTCGTGTCGTCTGTCGCTACAACAGACATGTCGGAGACACCGCCGGTCACCGCCGTACCGATCTTGGCCCCGGCGAAGAGGATGAGCGAATTCGCTTGGATCAGAAGGTTCGTCGTTTCGACCGATGTGGATGCACACGTCACCGTCTCTTCAGCGTAGTAGAACTCGCCTTTGGGAAGGTTGGCCAAGGAGGCTACCCCCGCCGAGGTGATGGTCCCCGTCCCGAAGGCGGGAGCCCCACCAAGGATCGACCCGCCAATCTCTATGAAGTTGGCCATGTCTACTCCTTATGCTGCCGGAGCGGAGAACTTGAGTCCGAACACCCAGAGACGAATCGTTCCGGCTGTCGGCGTACCGGTGTACTTGACGGTCAGCCCAGAGGCCGCGATGAAGAATGGTCCTGACGCCGCGTTCGAATTCGATGCCAGCCACTGGCGGCCCGGGAGGACCGGCTCGTACCCTGCGGTGTAGGTCGTAAATGCACCGATGAGGACAGAATTGGTCGTGTCGCTCGTCGCAACCACGCTTACCGTGGTCGCCGTTACGAGAGCCGTCCCGATCTTCGCCCCGCAGAAAAGAACCAAGGAATTGGGCTGGATGAGTTTGGTCGCGGTTGCCGTCGTGCTCGCGTTACCGACGATGCTGACGGTTTCCTCGGCGTAGTAGAACTCGCCCCTCGGGAGGTTTGCCAGAGTGGAGACTCCCGCCGAAGAGAGAGATCCGAGACCCGCGATGGAGTTCCCGCCAAGGAGCCCCTTACCTGCGACTTCGATGAAGTCAGCCATTTGTCGTTACCTCAAAGAGCAAAAGCCCGCGCTCGCGGGCTTTGAGTTTTTCTTCTAGCTCGGCAATGCCGATCCGGTTGATCACATCGAGAACGCCGAATTCCCTGGCAGCAGCCTCGTTGTTGACGAACAACTTTTTCTTCAACCCGATGATCCACGCATCGAGCATCCCTGCATCCACCGTGATCTCGACGGTCTCGCTCTTCAAGACCGGCGGAGGCGGACGGGAACTACTACCCCGACTCGGCCTTGCCTTCATTTCTTTCCGTATCCCATGAGAGAGAAGAACGACTTGCTCTTCTTCGGCTTCTCTTCCGAGGACGCCTCCGCCCCCAGAACAGACTCCTTGTGTGCTCCAGATTCACCAGCCTCTCCATCGCCATCGAGGTCGACGCCGGCTTCTTCTTCTTGCAGCTCTGTGCACAGAAACTTGATGTACTTCTCGTTGGTGCCGAGGCCCTCGGACTCCGCTTGCTCCTGAGCTTTCGCCCAGAGTTTAGGGTCCACGTCTTCGGGGGATTCCTCCGCGCTTGCTTCCTCACCGAGCATCTCCTCGGGGGTCAGTTCGTCACTGGATTCCTCTTCACCGGCAAGAGCCTCCATGAGGCTGTCCTCGCTGTCCTCGGTGGGATCATCGCCCTTCAGGCGATTCTTTTCGTTCCGGTAGGGGTTCTTCTTAGCGATAACCGCCACGTCCACGGTGCCCTCCGATTAAGCGAACAGGAGCGAGGTCGTCACCCTTCGCCTCAATAAGTCTAGCACGCATAGCTTTGACGTTCATATCTTCGACCTCGTCAACAAAGTTCGCTTGAAGAATATCCCTCGGAACCGTTACATCCGCACGCAACCGGCTGGCACAGAGATACCTGAGCGAGTCCGCCCAGTGGTCATCATTCCCCTTGAGTGCGTCCTCGGGACGCTTCGGGTCTCGAACCAGCATCGGAATCGTCGCCATGAGCCGCATACAGTTCGTCGGTGATATGATGAGTGACTTCGTTCTGAACCCCTGGAAGACAAGTTGCCAGCCAGCCACACGGTTAAAGTCTGCTGGCTCAGGCATCGGAATGGACGCTTCGCGCCGGATGAACACGTCGGCGATCTCTTGAGCCATCGACCTTTCACTCGTCCGCTTCGAGAAGGCGTCGTGACTGAAGAAGAACCGTTCGATCTTGTCGCCGTTGTTCACCTCGACGAGCCGCTCACCCAAGGCCTGTGGGTCCATGCCCCGAACACTCATCTCCCGGTAGACCCAGAGACGCTCGCCGTCCCAGGCCCCCCAATGGAAGGCTGACCAAGAAGAGAAACCCCAGTCTCCAGCGAGATACCGTGGCCACCACGGCTTGATCTCGGGGCAGTCGAAGTGATTCCTCTCGTCGAAGTTGCTGAAGTAGACGCCGGCCAAGACCGTCCAGTCCCCCTCGCGCCAGGCCCGGTACAACGTCTCGTCGCCAACCATGGCGAGCCGGGCGTCGTACATCGGGTCGTTTTCCATCAGGATCTTGTTGTCTTCCAGCTTCGCCGGGATGAAGACCGAGGAGACCCAGACGTTCGGAGCGAGCTTCGGCTGGGGCTGCCAGTTGCGGATGTTCCAAGCACCGTGGCGGATGTACCGTTCGTAGATCCATGAATTGCCACTCACCCACACGCAGCCATTCTGGCGGACGATGAAAGTGTGCGTGTGGTCAATCCCGAGGCAGTAAACCGGCCCGGAATACGGCTCCCTTCTAACGTCGGACCTACGCTTCGTTTCGGTATCTACATCATAAACATGGCTGCCAGTGAGGAGTTCCGTCCCCCCCGATTTGACCTTTTTGAAATTTACCGCATAGGACAGCCCGTCCCTGTTCTCCCTCGACCTGGAAGAAATATAGACGATGTACCCAAGTTTTAACGCAACCTCCGCAACCTGGTCAGCCAGCACCCTCGATATCGTGTAGTAGATCCCGCCGTCGTCAGACGCCCAGTGCCCATCGCCAGCCATGGCTGCGTCAAAGAACGCACGGAGAACGGGCTCCGTTGCATTCAATATTTCCTTCGGAACCCATTTCTCGCGAGATTTTCCGAACTGGAGTAGGTACAGCATCCAGTCGAACGAACTCACCCCGAAGGATTTTTCGTCTTCACGGAAGCTAAACCCGCACTTGATTAAAAGCGCCCGGATGACCTCCCGTCCCTCTGGTTTCATCTGCGCGATGAAGAACTTGCTGTCCCGCCGGAGAGCGCACCCCTCAGACAGGAACCACCCCATAAGCGCCGCGTAGTCCTCCCCGGCAAGGACCGTGGGCTGCTTCAGTGACGGTCGCCTATTCCTTTTCCGTGGCCGTCCGTTGCGTGCCGGGAAGTCCATCGGAGACCCGAGCTTCGGCAGAGTGAACGTTGTCAAGGGAACCCCCGCCCACTTAACAGAACGAAGAATCGTCGCCTGCCCTGGCAGTGAATCGAACGGAACCAGGGAAAATGGCTTGGCCTCCCCCGTTTCACTCCGCGTTCCCCTCGTCCCCATTACCTTCGCAACCGAATGGTTCGGTGTACAGGAGAGATAGAACCCTCGCGCACTGCACCGGATCAACTCCCCTTCATACCAAGACGAATGGACCTGCGCCACGAACGACTCCACCATCTCACCGGACGCCGTCACCGTGAAGACTGGGTCCCCAGGGCGGACGTCTCGGATGTCCCTCCATCCGGCAGGAGTCAATACATCACCGCTATCGATACAGTGGCCAACACCTCCTGGGTTACATGTCATCCGCCTATAGACGGGTATTCCCTCTGGTGAGCGCAAGGCACCGAATAGCTTATCTAATGGTGCTGGGCTAGGGAAGTTACCTGCCTCATCAATAGCAATATATGTCACCGAGGCGCCCATATATCGCTCTGCGTCGCGGTCATCCTCGATGTAGGTCATGCGGCAGGTTGCGCCATTCGGGAACGTCCACGTCTCTTTGGACTCCATCCATGTCGCGCCGAGCTTCGGGTACAACTCCTGAGCCCGGCGGTGGATCTCCGCCATCTCCGTCAGCGTTCGCCGGAGAAAGAGCGCACGGAATTTGGACCCATATAAGTTAGCCTTTATGGCTATATCCCCGAGCAGCACATCCGACTTGCCCCCACCACGCGCGCCACCTGCCAATACGTCAATGACAGGGCAGTTTACTATAGCCGTCTGAGGGCCGATCTGTGGTGTCCATATGGCAGTAGTCTTCACTTCTTGTCCTTATGGAAATCGATCCCCTGAGACTCCAGGATCTTTTCCCAACGTTCCCGCTGGGAGAGGCCCTCGTCCTCGATCGCCGGGAGCGGGACCGCAATCACGTAGGCCTGGGTCTTCTTCTCCTCTGGTTTTCGGATGACCGGTCCCTCGGTGCGGTCCATGAGTTCCTTGATGGACGCCGTGCCAGAGGAGCCATCGGACAGGGCCCGAAGGACAAGCTTCGCCGCAAGTTCATCCGCGATCGTGTAGTCCTTGCCCACTAGTTTGTGATGAGCGTCGAGGAATTCCTCTTCAGTCTGGCCTGGTGTCCGTTTGACACGAACCACCAACTTCATCGCCTCGGTGATCGGATTCGTTGTTTCTTCTTTTGTCACGTCCTTATTATCTCCCTCCGAAAAAGAGCACCGTTCATCACTTTTTTGTTGACGAAACGATGAGGGCAGCGGTAGCGTCATCCCGCCGGGGTTTCCCAGCACGAAGGAGAAGGAAGATGCAGCATCCGCCGAACGGGAACATCAACCCGTACGAGATCAAGTTGATCCGAGAAATGTTCGAAAGGGGCATCCAGAGAAAGGTCATTGCCGAAAAGATCGGTCGAGCCTACTCGACCGTCTGTTACTACCTGAACGGCCGTGGCTCCCCGTGGCCGCCAGAGAAGGTCGTCGAGCTAACCGAGGCACTGAAAGCCAACGGGAAGAAGTGGCAAAAGGTAGGGAAACTGATTGGGCGCACGCCTGAAGCCGTCAAGAACTACTACCGACGGCACTTGGCGGCCTTCCTTGACCTACCAACCAAGCAAATCTACCGGGAGGAAAAGAAGCCGGGCCCAAAGGGAGAACTTCTTGGCCCCTCGAAACCTCCTCGCCGAAAACTGAGGCGGAAGACACCGGTAACCGCGATGCTCCCCAAGTTCGCGTCACACGCGCACGGTGTCATCGACCCATGGGACGAAGACGCACCGATCGGTGGACACCATGGTTGACGGCCCTACGCAAGTGACGTGGTGCCCGCTCTGCCGCCGTGGCGAGTACTGCCCGGACAACGAACGGTTGATGAAGCAGAACACCGAGATCAACGCGGACCTGCTCGCGGCGCTGAAGGACTTCATCGACAACGAGACGTGCCGTCACGATCACCACGGTTACTGCCAGACGCACGGGTATCTCCAAGAGGGCGTGTGTCACATGGTCCGCGCCCGCGCTGCCATCAAACGAGCGGAGGGGAAATGAGTAACGCAGATTGCGAGTATCCGAACCCGTGTGACTGCGGGTGCCAAGACGAGCCTACCCGCACCGGCTGTAAGTGCTGTGGCCGCGAGGACCACCACGCCACCGACTGCCTGATCCCGGAGAACGCTCGCCTCCGCGCCCGCATCGCCGAACTGGAAGCGGATGTGATGCGTCTCGCTTCCAGCCTCGACGGACAGATCACCCGTGCCGCGAAGGCCGAGGCGGAGCGGGACGAGGCGAAGGAGCGGCTCAGGCAGACGATCGAGAAGGTCGCGGATCAGCGACTCGACGGATACCGGGCACTCGGGCAGCGAGCCGCTGATGCTGAGAACCGGCGGGACGCCGCACTACTTACCGCCGACTTTGACGATGACGAGACGGCACCGCCAGATCTCTGCGAGGCGTGCCAACGAACCGAGCGGGCGAAAGCCGCGTTGCGTGCGGAGGTGAACCGTGGCTGACATCGTCGCCGCCCTCCGCTCGATCGACGCGACGCTGTCGATATGGTTTTGGTGCTGGACCGTCCTCGCCCTACTTGACGCCGTAAAGGAGTACCGCCGTGGCAAGTGACTCGCTGTTCACGTCCTACTCGACCTCGCTCGCCCTCCGAGATGCGGGGGCACCGCAGGACGGCGACCAGTTCTGGTGGATTGATTCGATCACTGGGACAGGGATCCGGTGCTCACACCCGTTCTCCAATCCAAAAACCCATTCCCGCGCCTTTCGATCAGACGAGATTATCGAGGCGCTGGGAGACCGGTTCTCGTCAATCCTGCAACCGTCACCCGGTACGTGGAAGGTGACCGTCTACACCCCGACCGACTTCCACCGGTCGAGAGCGACATCTCTCGTGGAGGCCCTCGCGGCCGCCTGGCTCGCCGTGCTGGCAGGTGCGAAATGACCGCCCCCACTCCCGGCCCGTGGATCGTGGACGAGAAGTTCGGTGGATGCGTCCGAGGCGGCCCGCCTGTTGAGTACGCGAGGGGCTCGGGGCAGGAACAAATCGTCATGGTAGTCAGCCGGTCTAATGCGCCTCCGGACGTCGACCTGATCGCGGAACGAGACGCCAACGCTCGCCTCATCGCCGCCGCACCGGACCTCCTCGCGGCGCTGAAGGCGCTACTGGAGGATTACAGCCGGTGTACGTACATGGACGGCTGGTGTCCCAGGCACAACGTTGTGGACACCGGGGCACCGTGCAAGGCCGAAGCCGCCCGCGCTGCCATCAAACGAGCGGAGGGGAAATGAGCGCCACGATTGAACTCGCGGCACTGATCGTCAGGCAGTGCGTTGACGAGGGGGACCGTGTCTACGGGATCCATCCAAACACCCTACGTGGGATGGCGATCGCTGCCAAGAACGAGATCGACTCCCTCCGCGCCCGCATCGCCGAACTGGAGGCGGAAACGACCAGGCTCCGGAATGCGCTGGAGGAGATGGACGGAATCAAGCGAGGTGAAACGTGCTGAGTGAATTGGAGTGGGAAGAAGAGGTGGATGGGCTCTCCCGAGTGGCTGACATCGTGACCCTCCGCTCCCACGACCGCGAGCAGCGGAAGGAGATCGCTCGTCTCACCGCAGAGCGCGACTCCGAGCGCGCCCGCGCCGAGCGGTATCTGGACGCCATGCGTGAACTCATGAGCGCAGAGCTGGCTCAGAGCTGGGGAGCGTGGAAGAAGATCAACGACTGCGTCGAGGAGGCGCGCCGTGCTGAGTGAGACCGAGTGGCTCTCTACGATGGACACCGTGGTGGCGGATTCACACGACGGGGGTGTAGCCGCGCTGGCACTCCGCGCCCACGACCGCGAGCAGCGCGCCGAGATCGAGCGGCTGAAGGACGAAGTGAACAACTGGCGGATGTCCAAAAGGATCTCTGGCGACTTACAGCGGGTCCGCGATGCACGGGTGGAGGCGCCGTCCGATTGCCGAGTCCATTCGTGGGACGAGGGCAATACTTGCTGGGAGGTTGTCTCGACCGGCTGGCTGCTGAACCACGTCCACGAACGGCCCTTCTGGCTCCCAATGCCTCCCGCGCCCGAGGTGAAGCCATGAAACTGAGCGACCGGCAAGCCCACCTTTTGTTCTTGGTGATCTTGGACTCGTGCCGGATCGAGATGGACATGGGTGGACTCAACGCCAAGCAGCGACTTCAGCTTGCAAACGAGATCCTCGACCAGCAATCACAAGACGTAGTCGAACTGATGAAGGAGAAGCCCGAATGTCCGACGACACCCTGACCGTACCTGCCGATCCAGATAATTTGCGCCGCGAGTCGGCTGGCGAACTCAGGATCTCGGAGCCGCAGATTGCCGACCTGAAGATCAACTGGAGCACATCCTGCCACCCGGTTATCGAGCCCTGCAAGTTCTGCGGCGAGTCGCTTGGTTTCTGGCACGCAGTCTTCGTCGTCCCATCCAAAGAAGGAGACTTCCGAGTCTGCATCCTCGCCGTGATTCGCCGCCTCGCCACTATGCCTGACTGGCAAGACCTCATCGAGTTCACCCCAAAGGAGAAGCCATGAACGGCATCCCAGTCATCTACTGGATAGCCTTGGTCGTCGGTTTCGGAATCTGCGGCCTGATCCTTCTGTCAGCGCTCTACAGGGAGAAGAAATGAGCCGTTACGCCCTCGTCGACATCGCAACCGAAATGGCGCGACAGAAAGAGATCCATCCGCTTCGCCCATGCCACCCACACCAATGGCACACCGTCTTCACCGAGGAAGGCCTCGAAGCCCTCGCTGAACTCATCAAGCACTGGCTCGAAATCTCACGACTCACACAGGAGCAAGCCGATGGCCCGTGCGTGCAATCTTGGCTTGCTGGCGCAAAACTCAGAACCGAACTGATCCAGATGGCGGCAGTCGCCGCCTCCTGGGCAGAAACCCTAGAGGAGAAGGAATGAGGAAATCAGTGAAAAAGCATCTTGGCATCGCCCTCTCAAACGCCCAGCGAGTTCGCCAGGAAGCCCTCGCCAAGGGCCAGATGATCGCAACCGAGGTCCGCAAGAAAACCAGTTACGCGGACGCCGCCGAAGTCGGGATCAAGATGCGCGACGACATCATCGTCGACCTCGACGGCGCCCTAGGGGAGTTGATCCTCCAGGTGAACAACATCCTCGCGGAGAACTAGGTGGAAGCCGAACAGAAGACACACCTCACCGAAGACGTCCTCGGCGAATTCGGCTTCCGGATCAAGTGGACGTACCAGACCCACTGGACGGACTTCAAGGCCTACCGAATCATCGGTCGCACCCTGGATGGTATCCCGCAGTTCCAGAAGGAAGGGGCCTCCACCGCCCCGACGTTCTTCACGGACGAGAAGGGGGCCGAGGTCTACGCCGAGGGCTACATCAAGTGGGACGGCTGCAACGAAATCGACTGGGGGCGCAACCACCTCTGCGGGGCGTACCACCTCAAGGAACACATCAAACTGATCCGCTACCTTCACGACCGGGCCATGGAACTCATGGGCTCGAACGAGGACCCTTGGGAGGAAGAATGAACGACGAATGGAACGGACCAAACGGGCAGGCCTGCAAGAACTGCTTCTTCTGGATCGATACGGCGTGCCGGCGATTCCCGCCGGTACTTATCAACACCTCGGTCACCGTGCGTCACGATCAGGAAGGCGCCATGGTACTCGCGGCCCGCTTTGAGGCCGAGGTCCCGGACACCGCCAGCGACTGCTGGTGCGGCGAGTGGAAGGGGCGGGGATGAACCAGTGAGTGATGAACAGGACTCCGGGATGGTTCTCTATGCCGAGGAGCAGATCGACCGACCCTACTGGAACTTCAGGGTCGTCAAGAACACGCTCGACCAGTTCTTCGCCATCTGCATCGTCGAGCACGCGCCGGACGGCTCAGTCATCTTCGTCCACAAGCCCGAGGACTCGTACCCGTCGAAGGTCGATCCCACCGACTTCGCGAAGGACATCCGGCGCTACGTCAACGCACTCAACCGCCCCGTGCTGGAGATGCCATGAAGTACACCGACCCGCTCACCAAGGACCACGCCCCGGTCAAGATCACCAACTCGGCCATGAACCAGTACACCGCCGAGGTCATGGACCGGCTCCTCACCGAGAAGCTGCACTACCTTCTAACCGAACGGTTCGACCTGGCTCCGGAAGCGTTCAGACCAAAGGGAATGCCTCACACGGCGCCCCAGGAAACCGCTGACTACAAAACGTGGAAGGCCTGGGATCGCTTCATCCTGAACTGCTTCACCCGCGCCCAGGTCGCAGCCGGTATCACCGCCCGCTTCTTCGACGCCTCCGGCATCAAGAAGCCGTCCCGGGAAGCACTCCTCCGGGTCTTCAACCACGAACTTCAGTACGTCCGCAGAAATCCATGACTCACTTTTTTGTTGACACACCCCGCGAAGGGGGAGCAGGATACGCACATGCAACTCACGGAGAAAGAGAATGAAGTCTTCGAAACAGCGAAAAGGAACATCCGAGGCTGGTGCCCCCCGAAACAATTTGGGGCGGCCACCAGGCAAGCGTATGAATCAGGAGGGCCGTCTGTGGATTGCCCTCCCTACCTGGGTCCGCGAAGGGCTCAAGCAGATCGCCCAGCGAGACGAGCGTTCGGTAACGAAGACTGCGACCGTGATGCTCGTTAACGCAGTCACCGAACGGTTCACGAAAGACGAGGTCATCGAACTCCAGCGGCGGTTCGTGCCGCCCGCGTCAACGTCTGCGAGCGAGTAGCAAATGAAGCGCGTGGTAGGAATCGATCCAGGACTCTCCGGTGGCCTCGCACTCATCACCAGCATGGGCGCCTTCGTCGAGACCATGCCCCTCGCGGGCAAGGAAATCGACGCTGCCGAACTCGCCATCATTCTCAAAGGCTGGGAGCCCGACGTGGTCTATGTCGAGAAAGTTCACTCCTTCCCCAAACAAGGGTCCGTGAGCACCTTCAACTTCGGCATGGGCTACGGAGCAGTGAAAACTGCTGCTATTGTCCTCGGCTACCGACTAGAACTAGTGGCTCCCCAGGCCTGGAAAAAAGTCGTCCTTGCCGACACGCTCAAAGATAAGGACGCTGCCATCGACTGGGCCCGCCGGTCGTACCCACTCGTCAGACTCGTCCAGCCCGGGTGCCGCAAAGCTCATGATGGCTGCGCTGACGCACTCGCGATTGCCGAGTTCGGTCGGCTCAGGGAGGGCAAATGACCTCTCAAGCCAAGAACTCCGAACAAGGCCTTCGCCGTCGCCGCAAGGACGCACCCGGTGTCGAACCTGTCGTCCACGAGACATTCGGCCTCGATCTCACGGAGCCCATCGACGTTGAGGTCAGACGCACCGTCCACGGTAACGTCGTCAAGACCCCGCTTCGCAGATGGTGCGAGTGGGAGTTCCCGGTCGGGGGACGCCGGCGCAAGCTCCAAATCATCGACGTCCAAGGCGTCGGCAGACTCTGGAACGCCACGGACCTCAATGCTTGGGGGCAGGAGTACCTGCGCCAGGAAGACAAGTCCGGCCCCCGGAAGTTCACCAAGGCCCAGCGTTCTCAGATGTTCTCGTCGCTCACTTGGACAAAGTGGGTCCTCGGGCTGGCCGACCCACGCACCTACATCGTCAAGGTTCGCCCTGAGGGGAAAGGTGTTTACCCCTTTGTAATAGATCGTGCGGCAATGATCTACCTCGGCTCGATCACCGGACGGTTCTTCTTCCGCGACGAGAAGTCATGGTGCTACCGGAACAGGCTGTGGGCCGAACAGCAGAAGGGGACGTTCAGGGTGGCTCGCCACAAGACCATGGTCCAGCAGTTCTACTCGATCATCGATCACCTCCCGCCGGAGTGGACCCTGATGGTGAAGACTGGCCCGCTGGAAACCCGCACCCCGAGCGACTTCAAGATCGTTCGCTTGGACGAGAAGTACCGGTACGTCGCGAATTTGGAGGAACCCGGAGGCGAGCCATGAGCGGCATGTCCAAGATTACCGACGACAGCGAGCAGTGGATCGCGGAAGCCATCAACCTCGACGGCACTGTTCTCAGACTCGGAAACGCCAGCAGCAAAGAGACCGTGATCAAGTCACTGGCCGAACGGTTCGAGACAGAAAAGCGGTCAGAATTTGTCTCAATCTTCCCGAGGGTGTTTGACCGGAAGAGGCTTGACTATATCCGGGTCTACCTGTTCGAGGACAGGTACATCCCAACTGAATGGTGGGACGAAAATGAGTGACTTCGAAAACGAGGTCCTCAACGACCTCGGCAGATACCGGGAGACGGAGGAGGCAGTGGCGAGGGAAATCCGGATTCATCACAGACTCGCCGAATCAATGCTCATGGGCAGCATCCCGTACCACCGCTCGGAAGAACCCGGACTCTGGATGCCGAAGAATGATCGACCCTGACGACCAAGAAGCCATGGCTCGCCGGTCGAAACGCCGAGCAGTCATGAAAGGTCAAACCTGTCGCTTCTGCGGCAGCAAGCTGACAGTCAACGAGTACGGGGATGGCTGGTGTAAACCATGCCTAGAGAAAAACAGGAAGGAGGACGCATGCCAGCCAAAAGAACCGAGCCGTGGTACTGCGTAAGGTGCGGATCGACGCGACGTAACTCAAGGGGCAAATGCGCTGACTGTGCCAAACGGCGGGAGGCCGCCCGCTACGCATCGAAGAAAGAACAGATCTCGCGGAAATACAGAGCAAACGCTGGGGCAAAAAAGCAATACAACAAAGCCTACAGAGAAGCCAATATCGAAGCCGTACGCGCCCGAGAAATAGCCTACGCCGAGGTACATAAGGCCGAGAAGAAAGCAGTGAACGCTGCCTACAGACAAGCAAATAAAGAGAAATTGCGGAAGGCCGCAAAAGAGTGGAGGGCAAAAAACAGGCCACGTCTCTTAGCCCAAAAGGCGGCGCACTACGCAGCCAACCGCGACCACTACCAAAGGCTGATGAAGGAATGGGCTGCGACGCACAGGGAAGAGAAATACACCCACGTAGCCAACCGCGACGCCCGCGAAAAGGGGGCAGCCGGATCGCATACCCCAAAACAGTGGCTCGACCTCCTCGCCTCGTATCACGGTCTATGCGTTTACTGCGGGGCGAAGGGGACGACCAGGGACCACATTGTTCCCATTAAAAAGGACGGCAGCAACGACATCGAGAACATCGTTCCGGCCTGTAAACTATGCAATTCGAAAAAACGGACAACATCTGTCTTGGTATGGATGGTCAAGAAACTCCACGCGATAAACGAGAAGGAGGTCCACAGTGCCGAATGAGATAGTCAAAACCGGCCAGTTTTCCCTGGCCCCGACGAATTACCAGGAAGCAGAGCGACTAGCCGTCATGCTTTCCAAGAGCGACTTTGTCCCCCGCGACTACCAAGGAAAACCAGGGAATATCATGGCTGCGCTTCAAATGGGAGCCGAGCTTGGACTCCCACCGCTTCAGGCCCTTCAGAACATAGCGATCATCGGGGGCCGTCCTAGCGTGTTCGGCGACGCAGCCCTAGCCATCGTCACCACCTCGCCGTCGTTCGAAGCCATCGAGGAGACCGACGACGGGACGACCGCAACCTGCACGATCAAGCGGAAGAACCGGCCCGCCATCACCCGCAAGTTCTCCATGGATGACGCCAAGCGCGCCGGGCTACTCAGCAAACAGGGCCCGTGGACGACCTACCCCGCCAGGATGCGTCAGATGCGGGCCAGGTCCTTCGCGATGCGCGACCTGTTCCCGGATGTCCTCAAGGGAATGATCACCCGTGAGGAAGCCCAGGACATCGAGGTCGAAGTCATCCGGAGCGAACCGGTCATCAAGGAATCCCTCTCAACGGTCGTCAAGAACATCACCGGCATCGAAGCAGACTGCAACAATTACACCGTCACTCGCCAGGATGACGGCGCAGTCATCATCGACGCCGAGATGGTCCGCCCGCCAGAACCCGAGCCGCCCAAGGAAGAGACCCCCGAGGAAGCTGTCCTCCGCCAGATGGACGAGGCCGACTCCATGGAGAAACTCCTCGAAGTCGCGAAGGCCGCCTCGGCAGCCGGAATCAAGTCCCCTGCCCTCTCGCGGAAGTGGACCGCCCGGCAGGCTGAACTGAAGCGCAAGTAAAAAGCGAACTCCTCGGTTTCCCGAGGAGTCACTTAGAAGGAGGGAAAACGCGCCGCAAGCGCATTTTACCTCCGAAACCGAAAGGAAAGAAAGATGAAAACCAAGACACCCAAACCGACCCCAGCCAAGAAAGTCAACAAGCCCACCGCCGTGCCGCCGGCCCCGCAGCCCGAGAACCCGCTCGACCCGGCTGTCGTCGCCCGCATGAAGAGCGCCGACTTCCTCCCGGGCCAAATGATCGTCGCGACCCAGGACATCCTCCAGTTGATCGCGCTTATCAAAATTTACGCTACGGAGATCGAACGGCTCCGCGCTCCGAAGGCGTAGACTAAACAGTCCGGCCGGAAGCCTCGCCTCAACGCCCTACCACGTTGTAATCCTCGCCCCCGGGTATATATACCGGGGGCCATCCTCTCCGACCCCCAGATTCCCTACCACCTCACTTCCGCCGGACAAATGAGAAGGAGAAACGTGAGCCACGCGAGGTACTCGCCATCCCAACTGGTAACCCTCGAATCCTGCCCGGGATTCGTCTCTGGCCCCAGTGGCCCCGCAGCCAAACGCGGGACCGAAATCGACGCAGTCATAACGGCCTTGGTTTCGGGGGAGTTCGTTGACGTCCCGACCGAATTCAGCGATCAGGTCGAGTTTGCTCTCGACGCCTTCGAGCAGGCCTGCGCCGTCTTCGACACCATGCCAGAGGTCTTCCCCCAGCGGTTCATCAAAACCCTCATCCCGGACGTCCACGGGACCGCTGACCTCGTCCTCGTCGGCCTTCGCCAGGGCAGACGCCACGTCATGGTCTGCGACTACAAGTCCGGATACTCCGACCGTGGCGAAGCCCTGAACCATCTCCAGATAAACACGTACGGAGCCGGTGAACTCACGACAGACCCGACTATCGAGACCATCGAACTCTGGCTTATCGAGGTCGACAAAAGGTTCGTCTCGAAATCCGGAGTCCTCAGTCGCCGCCCGTTCCTGGACGACGTCCACGCAAGGATCACCAAGGTGATCAACTCGGTGAAGTCGGCAACCGAAGCAGACTGGAAGGCCTGTAATGGATGCCGGTGGTGCGTTCGGGCCGTGACGTGCCCCGTCCTCGAAGCCTCGCTCAAAGCCATCGAAGTCAAGGACCCCGTCGAGATCGACGACCCGCGTAAAGCTGCCGAGATGATGTCGCCGGAGCGTGTCGCCTTTTTTCTCCTGAAATGGAAAGCCAAGGTAGAGACCGCCTCGGCCCTGGTCCGCCAGGTCGAAGGCCGCGCCATGGCAATCCTCAAGGCCGGCGGCGATGTCCCCGGCTGGGCCATCGGAGTCGGCCGGAACACCCGGGTCTGGGCGGATGAGACCGCAGCCCAGAAACTCCTGATGGAATCCTGTGGGCCAGGGGTACTTGAGACCGCCCTCCGCTCCCCGGCCCAAGTCGAAAAGCTCTTCAAGGAAGCCAAGCCCCTCGTCAAAACCCTCACGATCAATAAGCCCTCTGAAAAACTAGTTCAAACCGAAGGGGAATGAAAATGTTCGAAGCCGACAAGACTTACGTTTGCAAACTTAGTGATGCGTATCCGACGACCAGTTCCCAGAAGGGAACCCGTGGCTTCGCGATGAAGCTCACGCACGAGACCGCCGGAGACATCTACCACACCTTCTGGCTTGCCAGCCCTGAGCAGAAGGCCAAGTTCGTTGAGTTCATGCAGAAGGTCTTCGGCATCAAGCCCGAGGTCCTCAAGTCCGCCTCGTTCTGGGAAGACCCGATGACCCTCGTCGGCGGCAAGGACGTGGAACTGAAGACGAAATCCGATAACTACAATGGCAGGGACCGGGTCATAGTCGCCTTCGTCAACCCGGTGAATTCCAAGCGGTTGGCCAGTGCAGATGACTTCGCCTCGTTCTTCGGCGGTGGCGACGACCAGCCCACCCTGTTCCCGGAGACGGAAACGAATCCGTTTGAGGACAAGAAATGAACGGCGACAACGACGAAAAGACCCAGCGTCTGGTCAACCTGCTCAAGCAGCGCGAGGAACTGCTCCGCGAGGACAAGTCCTTCCGCGCGGCCTACAACGACGAACTCGTCGTCATCCAGGAGAAGGACCGCCGAGGCGCACTCAAGGAAGACCTCAAGGAACTGGACAAGGGGATCAAAGCCCTCGCCGCCGAACTCGACGAAGGCGAAAAGGAAACGATCGACCTGGCCTAGCCCGCAACCCAACCGCAACATCCGCCGCCCCCTTCAACCGGAGGGGGCGGTTTTCTAGAAGGAGAAGAACCATGCAGTTCGCGAACAAGGGAGACGAGGAGAAGTTCAACAAACAGGTCGAGGCGATCGAGAAGTTCATGCGTGACGTGAACCGGGCCGCCCGGATGGAGAAAGCCCTGCTCGCGATCAAGGAGATCGTCGGCGACAGGGAATACCCGGACGAGTGCGGGTGGGACACGTTCGACCAGATCAGGGACGCCCTGGACGAAGGGCTCAAGGAGGACAACGATGTACAAAAAGGGTGACGCGAAACTCCGAATCAACCTGTCCGCCCTCTCCGAGGAGGAGCAGGAGCGGCACTGGGATAACTGCGACTACGGCGACGACCACGTCAGCGCAGCCGAGGTGGCCGACTGCCGCCAGGTCGCCGCGCTCCCTCACTCCTGCGGCGAATGGATCATCGGGGGCCCGGCTGAACTCAACCAGTTGATCGAGGATCTAAAGATGATCCGGATAGAGGCGATGGGGGCCCCGACGGAAGAGGACAGGGAGGAGGCCCTGCACGAGGAACTGCTCGACCAATTGAGCACCCAGTTCGGCATCCACGATGCCATGGACTTCTACCGTTGGCTCGATGGTCTGAAGAAGGACTGGGAGGGGGAGATCAGACGTCTCCGGGCATCCTTACCCCGAGACCGGGTCCTCCCCGAGGAGTAGAATGGCCGGCACGCCTTTTCGAGCAGGGCCCATGAAGGCGCCGTAAAAGTAAGGCCCCGGAATTACCCGGGGCCTTGTTCCCTCAACCGCTACAGATGAAAGGAACTGAACATGCGAATCATACCAGCAATCGAAACGGTCTATGCCGGCCGAAAATTCAGGAGCCGTCTCGAAGCGAGATGGGCCGTCTTCATGGACACCCTTGGCCTCGAATGGTTATACGAACACGAGGGATACAAAACGAAGGCAGGGCTTTACCTGCCCGACTTTTACCTCCCTTCGATGCGACTTCACCTAGAAGTGAAGCCGACCAAAGAGGCCGCCCGGGACTCAGGGAAAAGGATCAGTGCCTTCCGCGATGAAGTGGGAGCAATCCTGGTGGTAATCGGCCCGCCAAAGATCATTGGGGCTGGGAAGACGGGCAACGGACACCCGACGTGGGAAGGTGAGGGATACGACCTCCTGTGCTGGGACGTGAACGACTCCAGTGGCGGGTCTGGCGACTTCACCGCATTTCTTGGAGCGGACAGACACGGTGATCCCGTCCTTGCCATCGCAGACGGTCGGGATAGGTCATACACAACGGACCCATGCATGACCGAGGACATCCTCCACACCATGCCCATCTCACCGCATAAAGCCCCCCCGTACGCGGCCATGGGGGAAGCATTCTACAGGGCGGTAGAAGCCGCTAACTTCGCTCGCTTCGAACATGGGGAGCATGGAAGGTGAGCCGCTTCTCCCCCGCCCCGGATTGGACATCCGTTCCCGTCGAACTGAAAGAGCGCCACCAGTGGGTCAACTGGAAGTACGTCCAGAAGGAAGGCAAGCCGAAGCCGGACAAGGTCCCAATCTGCCCGATGACCGGGAAGTACGCCGAGTCAGACAACCCGCTGACCTGGGGGACCTTCGATGAAGCCGTTGAAAAGGCATCCGCCAACAAGGAGCGGAAACTTTTCGTTGGCTACGTGTTCGCCAAGGAAGACCTCTTTTTTGGGTACGACCTCGACAAGAGTTGCGACGAGGACGGCTACCCAACCCCGGAAGCCAAGGCAATCATCGAAGCCTTCGGAACCTACGCCGAGATTTCGCCCTCGGGCACCGGGGTCAAGGGAATCGGGCGGGGGAAGATCCCGGAAGGAATGATCCCGGGGAAGACTGGGACCAAGGTCGAGCGGGTTGCCGATGGAGCCGGGTTCGAGATCTACGACTCTGGCCGGTTCTTCGCCATCACCGCGAGGCATCTCCCTTGGACCCCCACCGAATGCACCGTGGTCAACGGCGCCATCCCGTGGTTCATCCAGACCTACATAAACCCCAACCGGAAAGAACGGGCACTGCCGGCGGCAACCGGTGCAATCAAGGAGACCAGGACCGTCTGCCCCGAGAAAGAGCACCCACCGGTCGAACAGAGAATCAAGCGAGCCAAGGCGTACTTGGCCACGGACAAGGAGCCTGCCGTCAGCGGGTCCAACGGCTCCGGGGTCACCTTCATCGCGGCCATGAAGATCGTAAGGGGATTCTGCCTTTCGGTCGAGGATGCCTTGGTGGCCATGGAGGACTGGAATCAACGGTGCGAGCCGCCCTGGAGCGAACGGGAACTCATCCACAAGCTGGAGAACGCCCGGGACGATTCAGGGATGGAGTGGCACCACTTCTTGAAGGCGCCACCCCCATCCAGCCCAACCACGGACGAGTCGGATGCCCCGCAAGAGTGGGCCCCGAGTGAGCCCCAGAAGGAAACGGTCGACCTGAAAGACCTCTGGCTTACCCCAGCCCAAGCAATCCTCCGGGCCAAGGACAAATCCCACCGGTTCCAGACGAAGATCCCAGCCATCGACAAGGCCACCTCCGGCGGCATTCCCCGGGGGCGCGTGCTCTTGATGGCTGGTGCGCCCGGGTCTGGGAAAACGACCGTCGCCATTCAGATCGCCTGCAACATGGCAGCCCAGGGCGCCTTCGTCTCCATGCTTTTGGCTGACGAGGGCCTCGATGCCGGCGTCGTCCGCATGGCCCAGCGCATCGGGTTCAACCGTTCCAAACTCGAATCCGCAGATCCCGAAACCATCCACGCGGCAGCCAAAAAACTCGGGGCCCTCGACGGTTCGATCTCCTGTATGGACCCCGACCACGAGGGCGCCTCCCTGAAGAACTTTCTCGACGGCTCGGACCAACAAGCCGCAGGTCGGCCACAGGTGTGGCTCATTGACTCGGCCCAGACCGTCTTCCCGGACGGCAAATCCGACCTCCGAATCCAGATCAAGAAGATCGCCGACAAGATCAAATCCGAGGGCCGTAAACGCGCCGCCGTCGTCATCTTCCTCTCCCAAACCAACCGCGCGGCCTACCGTTCCAAGAAGGACGAGGACAACTCCAACCCTCTCTCCGCCGCCGCCGAGTCCGGTGCCATCGAACACATGGCCGACCTCATGGTCTTCTTCACGGCCATCGACGACGACCACTCCCGAGGGGTCATCCCCAAGAACCGCCTCGGTTCCGGCCCCTCTAAGATTCCCTTCCGCCTCGCCCTTGACCGGGAGTCCGCAACCTACAAGGAAGTTGACGACACTGTGGACGAAACTGGCCAGATGCTCGACAACCAAACGAAGAAGCTGAAGGTTCTCCGGGCCAAGGGTGAGAAAATCCTCAAGGAACTCAAGCTCAATCCCGAGGGCCTGACCGGTCGTCAAGTCACCGAGGCAGTCGGCGGAAAGACCGAGTACAACCGGGAGGCCTTGGAGCTTCTCCGGGCTGACGGAAAGGTCTTCAGCGAACCAATCCCGAGGGGCGGAATGCTCTGGAAAGCATCCCGATGACCTCGACCGTTTCCCAGAAATCGAGCGTTTCCCGGGTGTTTCCCGAGTGTTTCCCGGGAAACGCTTCCCCAAACGAGTTGAGTGTTTCCCCGAATACCCCCCCCCGTAAGGGGGTATCGAGGGGAAACGCTCGAATCGGGGGAAGGTGGAAACGGAAGAACTCGACCCCTATCCTGAAAACCCCAAAAACGGGAAACACTCAAAAGGAGGACCCGATGCTCGACGCTGAAACCCAAAAAGACATCGACGAACTCCACGCCTCGTTCGGGGCCGAAGAGATGCTGACCCACCTGGAGTGGAAGGGCGGGGTATACGACCCCCTCGCTCCTGTCCACCCGGGAGGGCAGGTCTCGATCGCCCGGTACGACACGTTCGACGAGCACGGATATGCCTGACACGTCAATATACAGCCGATCAACCTTCTCCAAGTTCCTGGGAATCCTCCGCCGGGGCGGCCGGCTGGTCGGTCAGCCAGGAGTGATCGGTCGGATGCCTCCGGAGGACCTCTCCCTGGCCTACCGGGTTTTCGCCGAGGAGGGAAACACCTTCCGCTGGGACAAATCCTGCCCAGACAGCACCCTCCTGGCCTACCTCTCCTCCTGGGATGACTGCTCCGAGGTCGTTTTAAGGCTCCCGAAGCCCGAAAACGTGGGTGAGTTCCCGGAAACCCGTCCTGAGGCTGCCACGAGGCGGGAAACCGAGCAAAAACAGGGTTCTGGCGACCCCCTCTGGTCCGAACTTACCCGCCTGGGACTCACCGACAAGCCGAAGTGAGCCCAAGGTGAGCCCAAAAGCCCAAAAAACTAAAAAATCGGGGGCGAGAGTATAGTGATTAGGCGCACGGCGCGCGCGCGGGTATGGGCGTGGGGGCCTGGGCGTGCCTAGGGCGTGCTCTCGATGCCACGGCGAGGCCTCGATAGTATGCGACTTACGCCGTAGTTACAGGATTTTGACAGAAGAGTCATTATCGGACTTACGCAGCGTTATATACTGCAAACAAAGGATTTAGCGGAAAGCGCGTAATATTATGGGCTCGATAGAGTAGGCGAAACCGCGTAATAACGAGCCGAAACCGCGTAATAGGTGCCCGGCGTGTGCCCGACGCAGCATCGCCGCTCCCCTGCCGAGGTACCTCCCGGACGAGCCGGTCCTCTCGTTCTGATCGATCATTTTGATAGGGGCCAGTGCTGCGCCTGGGCTCATTTCGTTACCTAGCGAAATGAGGGAGCGTCTCAAGACACCAGCGTTTCCCCCTTCTCCCCTGGTCTCTGCCGTGACTGTCCCATTTTGAGACACGTAGTGGGTCATTTGACCCACTTACGCCGTTTGCTCCTTGGAATTTGACATAATACCGAGAAAAACTAGACCAAGGTCTAGTAAAAGTGTCCCATTCTGGGACTGTACTTGACCTCGCAACCTTTGAAACACTTTGTTTCAATCCGCCGCATCCATATATGCGCACAGCATACCGTCGCACTATCGCCACACTGTGCGGAAATACCGTAGCAGCATCGCTACACTCCCCCTATACCGGCATGCTAACCCGCATATATCAGACGCATACCGCGCTAGCACCACTGGCATACCGCTTGCACCTATTCGGTCAGCCGTCCGGTATACGGGGAACGGCGAATCAGGAGACTCACATGCTTGCCTACATCGATTCCCTCACTTCTGGTCTGGTCCCGTGCAAGGTTCTGGACCGCGTCACGTTCCAGCCCCCATACCCGTTTTCCGAGAAAACGGTTCTCTCCGTGCGGATCACTTCCGGGCGCCCGGGATACAGCAAGGGTGAGACGCTGGACGTGGACGAGTCCATGGTGATCCCTCGCAACATCGTTCGCAAGACACGGGCAGCCGCCTACATCAGCGCCATGTCCCGCACATTCTGGGCCGAACACTTCGCGCAGTAAGAGGAGTAAGACGATGAGCGCATGGAAAGTCTACGGAACGACCGAAGAAATCAAAGCTGATGAGGGATGGGTTCTCGCGATTGTCCGGGATAGGCCGAACGGAATCGAGATTGGGCGTGTCTTCATCTCGTGGCACACTGGCATGACTATCCCCGAGGTTCGCGAGATTGCCCGGGAGACGCTCCGGGATGAGTACGCTACGGTGGGTTTGCGGTACGCGGACAACCTTCCCCCGGCGCTCCGTACCCTTTACCTCGGGCACTGAGGTTTCAGCGTCAAGGCTCAATCCCTTGAGCCTTGATCCGAGTCCTCAGAAACGCTAGCGCCAGCGTAACAGCGCGAAGGAGAGCCAACATGAAGAAACCTCTAGGTTTGGTACTGTGGGAAGGACAATCCCGGTTCTCACCCTTGCACAGAATCGCCGTGGTCCTTACCGGAATCCGCCGTCCCTCTGGTAACAGCAAAACTGGCCCGATGCTACAGGCATGGATTATCCCGGCTGACGGTTCCCCTGCTTCTGCCGTGGTCAATGGCGCGGACGAGGCAGTGTGCGGGGATTGTGTGCTCCGTCCGGTCCTCGCCAAGGAGCACGGCTCGTCTCAGTGTTATGTCCGGATTCACGACGGGGGGCCATCCAACGTTTTCGAAGCCTACATGGCCGGATCCTACGAACACGCGACACCCGATCTCCTCGCGCGCTTCGTGGCTCACTCCCACATCCGCTTCGGCGCATGGGGTGATCCTGCAGCCGTCCCCGCTCACGTCTGGTCAAACCTGGCTGACCTCCCCGGTGTCCGGTGGACGGGTTACTCCCATGGCGCGCTTAGGTTCGGTCTGGACGGCGTGGCCGATCTCCGCTCACTGGTGATGTTCTCGGCTGATGATCCGGCCACGGCCCGAGCCGCTCAGAACGCAGGCTGGCGAACCTTCCGCGTTCGGCAGGGCTCGACTGATCCTCTCCTCCCCGGAGAAATCGCCTGTCCCGCTAGCGCGGAAGGTGGCTCGCGAATCCAGTGTGATCAGTGTCTGCTCTGTGACGGTTCCGCCCGGATGGATCTCCGCAAGCTTCCGAACGTCGCAATCATCGATCATGGCCCGACAGCGTCTCGCCGCAAAGCGGCTTAGAGGAGTAAACATGAGCTACATCCTTACGGTTCTTCTCGCGGGAGAAATCTACAAAGAAAGCTTTCACGGCTGCGTGGACGAACTTGACGCCAGAATCACCGGCGCGGCTCTCCTCATGGACGAGCTAAACCCCGGAGAAACGTTGACCGTACTCTCCGCCGTCCGTCAGGACTGCGGCGAGGACTGCTGCGCCTAGGGGCGCGCGGAAGGAATCACAATGAGTAAATGGCCCCAAAACGAAGTTCCATCTTCGCGAGACTCACGCGGCGAAGAAAGCATCCCCGAGGAGAGTGAAATGATCACGGTCGAGGACTTCAACTCACTGGCGCGGCTTGACCGCGTAGAGGTCAAGAGCGGGAAAATCTACCGGGTGACATCGGTGGAAGCGCCGACAGCTCACTGGCCCGGACCTTACAACCACGTCCTTGCCCGGCAGGTTCGGCTTTTCAAGGAATACGGCCCGGTCCGCAAGCTGACTCCAAGGGGTGTCATCGCCATCACCCACCGCGCGGTGAAGTGGTGAACGGTATTCACCTGGCCCTCATCTTCTCCGCCGTCTTTGGCCTGGTCTGGATTAGCGAATCAGGAATCTTGGAACTGCGGGTATGGAAAACCCGCGAAAGGAGAGCGAAATGAACGACATCCTGATCTCTTCGACTGCGACACAGCACGGGTTCGGGAGCTACCCCTACAAGTGGGTGAGCCACCTCACCCCCGAAGAGCGCGCGCACGTCAAGGCCGGCGGGTACGTCGTGTTCCGGTCCCGGCCGGCCGGCGGGAATCACGGGACCACCTGGCGGATGGCTTACTCGATTCGCGGCGGCAAGCTCGTTCCACGGGTTCCGCCCCCAAGCGTCCTCGCCGTGCTCGAAGGGGGCGCGCGATGAACCGTGGCGCGCTAGATTCCATCCGTTCAGTCACCCATCTCTCGCTCCCCGAGAACGCACGGTGCCAGGTTTGCCGGGCGCCCCTCGGGATCGAGCATGTCGAGGTCTACCCCCGGAACTACTCGTACGAAGTCCTAAGGCTCTGCGCCGAATGTGCGCAGGACATCGGCAAGGCCGGGGACAGAGCAGCCAGTAAGCGGTAATCCACCGTAGGGGCCTGGCCGTGCGTGCATGGCGCGGCGAGGCCCCCTCGGCGGGTTCCCGGCACGGGAAGCCCTAGAAGGAGTTAGAAATGTACAGAGTCCAGATCACCTTGACGGTCGAGCGGGATGGGGCGCGGCGGGTTATCCAGGTCCCGATGTTCGACTTGGACGAGGATATCCTCGGGATCGTTTCCGAGGCACACGCGATGCGCATTGCCGGAACCATCGTCAATCCGACCTGCGATCCGGCCGTGGTCGTGAACGGTGACACATGGCGGGTCAACGCCGTGATTTCCCCGGTCGGGGAGTGAGGGGCGCGCCATGACCACAATCCTTTACCGCGCGAAGAACGACAAGAACGGTGACTCCCGGCTGATTCTCACGGTCTACGCCGGGCAGATCTTCCGCCGCTTCAACCTTTGCCGGTTCTCCGTTACAGTTCTGCCTATGGTCCCTCGCGACGTCGTGGACGTCACCCCCCAGCAGTTCAACCGCATGGTGCGCGTTTCCGAGGACGTGAGCGCCCTGTACCAGTGGCTGGGGGCCAAGCCGTGAGAATCCTGAAGACCGGCGAGGTCTGGAAGATCGAATCCAGCTACCAAGAGTTGGATCAAGTCAAAGCCGTGCGCGTCAACGGTGCGGGAGCATGGTGGCATGGGTTGCCGTGCTCTCGCCCCAGGTGCCCGGCTTGCGCGGCCCACCTCGGGAAGACGTGGTGGACGAGCGACCCGCAGGTCGCCGCCGCCTTCGGCTTCGCCGCCGAGGACGATGCCACGCGGCGCGGCCTGGAGGCTATCGTGGGGGCACGCCGAGAGGCTATCGATGCCTCACGGGCGGCATCTTCGGACGCTATCCTCCCCGCCCCACCAGGGCTTGAGTACATGCCATTCCAGCGGGCGGGCATCACCTATGCCATGACTCACCCGAACGTCCTGTTCGGGGATGAGATGGGGTTAGGCAAGACAATCCAGGCGATAGGGCTCCTGAATACCTTGCCCGAAGGTGAGGCACGGCGCGTCCTCGTCGTCTGCCCGGCATCCCTGCGGGTGAACTGGCAACGCGAGCTACAGCGGTGGAGTATCCGCCCTCTTCGGATTGGTATCGTGGAGGGCTCGAGATTCCCCGAGGGTGACCTCGACGTGGTCATCATCAATTACGACGTGCTCACCCGGCACTTGCCGGTGCTATCCGCCCGTCAGTGGAATGTGCTGATCGCGGACGAGGCACACTACGCCAAGAACAGCAAAGCCCAACGGACCAAGGCACTCCTCGCCATCCCGGCACGGCGGAAGGTGGCTCTCACCGGCACGCCGATATGCAACCGCCCGAGCGAGTTCTGGTCCCTGGCCCACTGGCTCGCCCCCGCCGAGTTCACTAGCTGGAAGCGGTACGGCGACAGGTACTGCGCACCCACGGCAGTGTGGACTGGCTCAGGCATGGTTACGACGTATACCGGCGCGGCGAACCTGGAAGAGCTACAGGCCAGGGCCAGGGGCTCGTTCATGGTGCGCCGCCTCAAGTCCGAGGTACTCACCGAGTTGCCCGCCAAGAGGCGCCAGATCATCCCGCTGGCCTGGAATGGTGCGAGTGCCGCCGTCAAAAGGCTCAACGCCGAATGGGAAGCCAGGGAAGCTAAAGTCGCGACCCTCCGGGTTGCTGCTCTCGGGGCGGCAACGGACGAGGAGTACAAGGAAGCCGTCAAGGCCCTCTCGGACGCCGAGAAGATCGCGTTCGAGGAGATCTCCACGGCGCGGCGAGAGCTGGCTATCGAGAAGTGCCCGAAGGCTATCGAACATATCTCGGACCTCTTGGACGAGGAACGCAAGGTATGCGTGTTCGCCCATCACCATGCCGTGGTCAAGCTTCTGGCCGAGGGGCTCGCCGAGTTCAAGCCGGTCGTTCTGACCGGCGAGACCTCGATGCGTGACCGCCAGGCGGCAGTCGACAGCTTCCAGAACGACCCGAACGTCCGGGTGTTCATCGGGAGCATCATGGCCGCCGGAGTCGGCTTGACCCTCACGGCAGCCTCGACGGCAGTCTTTGTGGAACTGGATTGGGTGCCGGGCAACGTCACCCAGGCCGAGGACAGACTGCACCGGATCGGGCAGACGGCTCCCGTGCTGATTCAGCACTTGGTGTTCGATGACAGCCTTGACTCCCACCTGGCGAAGGTACTCGTCGAGAAGCAGGAAGTCATCGACCGTGCCCTCGATAAGGGCCTGGTCCTGCCGGAACTGGCAGCCCTGGCCGCCGATCCGCTCCCCGCGAAGGTGGGCGTTCCCCGAGCGTTCCCCAGCGTTTCCCCGGACCTCCGGGCAGCGGTCCACGAGGCACTCGCGTTCCTGGCCGCCCACTGCGACGGGGCACGCACCCAGGACGGCATGGGCTTTAACCGAATGGACGCAGCCTTCGGGCGGCAGCTAGCGCTTCTTTCGACCCTCACCGACCGACAGGCCCTCGCCGGCCAGCGGGTGATCCGGAAATACCGCGCCCAGTTAGGGGCGGAACTCGCGGCCCGCGCGGGAGTCGCGGGGAAAGAGGAGTAAGACCATGGCGCTCTATGCAGTCTGGAGAAGTGACGACAGGCGAGGGAAGGTATCTCTCGCACTGGCAAACGGCCCCGCTGAAGCAACGGAAGTGGTGGCTCGGAGGGAAATGTCGAAGTGCCTCGATCGTGGGTATGTCAACTTGGACCACTTGAACGGCGTGTACCTCGCGGCAAGGATCGAAACCGAGCCCCCGGAGAAGGTCACCGTCGAGGAGAACTATGGGCACGTCAGCGTGCGGAGAGAGGAAGAGTAACCATGAACGGAATCCACGTCTTCGGAATCTTCTTCGCCACCTTCGCCCTCGTCTTCCTGGACGAGACCGGTTTTTGGAATCTCCGGGTCACCCGGACGGGAGGCAAGCCGTGAAGTGCTACACGTTCTCACCGGCAAATCACGAGTTGACCGAGGGCATCGCGGTCTTCCATCACCCGGACTTCGGCTGGAGCGTCAAGCTCGGGGCCGAGGGGCGCGGCAACATCCGCACCCACATCAGCGTTGACAAGAAGTTCCCGCCGAAGGTCCGCGAGAACACGGACGGCGACTTTTACCTGGCTCACTCGGGCCATAAGACCATCACGCTGCCGCCTGACGCTCAGTACAAGAACGGCAAGCGGTTCAACGTGCTCTCGAACGTCAACGAGAACCGGGCTGGTGCCATCGTATGGGTGAGGGGTGCGGCTGACGTGGTCCCGACCCTCTGGTGTCAGGTCCTCGCATCCGGGGAGTTCCACGTTGAGCGGCGCGGCTATACCGATGCAGTCATCGCGATGGACGACCTGGGCGAGGTGGAGGTGATCTTCTACGGCAAGGATGGCGAGAGTAGGGTATCCTTGCTGGTGGACGGTGACGAAGTCACCCTTAAGGAGAACACATGGAAGAGCAACTAGAGCCGATGCCGCTGGAACCCTGGCTCAAGCCAACCGAAGCCGCCCCGGAGCCGGTCGTCGAGAAGAAAGAAAAGGTGAGGCGCGGGCCACGCAAGAAGAACGCGACCACCGAGACGGCCACTGCCGGGAAGCTGATCGAGTTCGAGGCCCAGACCCTGGCCCTCATCAAGCAGGTCGCGAAGGCCTACGGCTGGAGCGACAGTAAGGTCATCAAGCAAGCGGTCAAGGCAAGCCTCGAACCGCTGGTCGTCAACGGGAAGATCGACACGGACTCGCCGGGCGTCGTCGCCTTCTGGAAGAAGGCAATCCAGTAAACCGGACCACGGGAGAAGGAGGGAAGGGATGATTAGTAGGGATTCCATGGGGTTCACCCTCGTCTGTGACGTGTGCAACACGGAAGCCGAGGAAACTTTTGACGAGTTTCAGGACGCCGTTGACTTCAAGAAAGAGAACGGGTGGAGGTCACGGAAAGCTGCCGACGGGTGGCAGGACCTCTGCCCGGACTGTGTCAAGAGAGGCGGGCAGTGATTGACCTCCTGGCCCGGCCCTGCGGCCACTGGCCTGTGGGTGCCGCCATCCTCGCCATCGTCCTCGGCCTGCTCTGGATCCAAGCCTGCTTGATGCAGGCCCGGTACGAGGCCAGGCTGAAGCGGTGGCTGGAGTGGAGGGCGGACGAGCAGGGCTCGGCCAGCGTCAGGGACTTTCAGGAGTATCTTAGGGGCAAGCGGTAAGGCCCGAACAAGCCACGTCACGGTTTCCGTGGCGTTCCGCCCTTGTGGCGGTGACACGGCCCCGGGGTGCGGGGGAAGGGAGCCTACTTGGGCTCCCTTTTCTTTTCTCTGTCGTTCGTCAGGATGATCACCCGTCGCTGGAAGCCCCGGATCTGGTTTGTCAGGTCGTCGAGGATGCGCTTCCGCTCTGCCGGGTCCTTGGTCATCATCTGGGAGATCTTGGCCCGCTTCTGCTGAAGGTCGTCGATCTTTGCCTTCAGCTTGGTGATCGCCGTGGCGAAGCCGATGTCCCGCTTCTCGATGTACTCACGGAGCATGAGCGGGTCGGTCCTCTTGAGTTGCTTCTTCGAGGAGACCGCAGTCTCGGCCTTCTCGGCAATCTCGCTGAAGGTCTCGGAGGCGAACCCGGTCCCCCGGTTCTCGGGCGGGAAGAACCGGCGGCGCCCGAGGAGGTCCTGGGCCGGGTGGTACTCGCCCTTCGGCATCTCCCGCTTGGTTCCCTCGCTGTAGGCACGGTCGGCCAGGTTGTAGAAGTCTCGGAGCCCGACCTGATTTGCCAGGAAGGCGATCTGGTCCGGGCCGGGCACGGCACCTTTGACGTTGGTGCCGAGGGCTTCCGCCGCCTTCGTGTCGTCGATCTTCTCGGCGGCGCTGAACATCCCCTGCGACAGGTCTTTCGAGAGTTGCCCGGTGCGGTAGCCCTGCCTCAACGGAGCGTCCATCTTCCGCTGGTACTCCATCTCGATCTTCCCGCCGTAGAACGGGTCGGTATTGAACTTCAGGCCGAGGTAAGCGTTGATCCAGGGGGAGAGCCCACCCGCCTTCAGTTCGTTGCCGAGACCCTTGGCGACCCGGCCCAGCGGCTTGTAGTCCACTTCCTTCTGGGCGTCGTAGACGTGCGGGTCTTTGTTGAACATGGCCCGAACGGGCTTGATCAGGTTCTCTTCCAAGTACTCGGGCTTCTCCTCGTACAGGGCGTCGAGCATCGCCTCGGGGATCGTGGAGAAGACCGTTGACCAGGTGAATGCTTTGGGCTGGGCGACCACCTTGCCCCGGATCGCCTCGGGAAGCTCAGGGATGTTCGGGGTGCGGATGTAGTTGTAATACAGCCCGTTCTTCCCCTTGCGCTGCTCCTCGATGGTGTCGTCACCCTTGTTTAGGGCCCAGAGAATCATGGTCGGGACGGTCTGCCACAGGAAGGCCTTTGCCATGACCTCGGCGGCTGCCTTCGGGTTCCTCTTCCCGCTGATCGGGTCGTACCCGGTCATCGTGAGGTAGAACTTCCGGCTGGACTGGAGCCCGGCGTTGAGGAAGGGCAGGAAGCGGTTCGCATCCCTGATCCACTTGGCTGACCCGAAGGTCGCGAAATTGGTGGTGTTCTCCCGGGCGTAGGTTCCGGCGACGAGGTCGTTCCGGCCAGCCTTCAGGGTCTGCCGGGCGACAGCCTTCCTCGTGGCTGACTCGAAGGGGGCCTTCCCCTTCTCGATGATCTCCAGCCAGTTGTCGAGGAAGTGTCCCCACTTGAGTTGGCCAGGCTTGAGGTAGTGAATGACCCCGCCGGCCTTAGTGCCGTGGGCAATGGACTCCCGGATCTGGTCAAAGACAGCTTCCTTGGTCTCGAAGTCGTGAGCCGACATGTTCGAAAACATCCCGGCGGACCTCTGGTACATCGCCTGGAAGCGGGCCTCGTCGATGCTCGGTGCCTTCCCGAAAGCGGAGCCGATGGCTCGGCCAGCGTCCCGTGCGATCTCGACGAGGGGAAGGATTCGTCCAGTGAACGGCTGCGCCAGTACACGCCTGGCTAGCCCGCCGGTCCCCCTGGTCTGCATGGTGCCGGTTGCGGGGTCGCGGACCATCTGAGCCATCTGGAACGCGGGCATCCCGGTCACCATCCACTTCAAGAACGAGGTGGGGTGGGTCGCCAAGGCAGTCAGTGCCCGGACGGTCTTGCTGTTCGAGGGCGCGTCCGGCACCCGGTTGAGGGCAGTCAGAAAGTCTCGAACGACCCCGTCGACCTTGAGTTCCTTGACCTTGCCGTCGACGACGACGCTCACGACCGAGGTGCTCTTGTCGAAGTCATGGCGTGGTTCGATGAGCACACCGAGTTGATTCGCCTCGTCGACCGAGAGCGTCTTGCCTTGGGCCTTCGCCCGGCGCGTGACGATCTCACCCTCAGGGGTGAGCCCTTGGGCCGGAGCCAACGGGGTGTGCTTCTTCTTGGCCGGCTCGGCGATGCCACCGAGGGCACCCTCGATGGAGTTCTGCATCCGCCAGAGGTTGGCGGCTGCCATATTGCGGTCCACCTGGCTGATCCAGCGATGGGTGCGGTCGATGGCTTGCCAGATCTCGTCGACGACAGGGCGCTTGGAGCCTTTGATGTTCCGGAGGGGCGACCCGGTCCCGGCTTTGTTACCGGCACCGTCGCCGCCCGTCTCCTGCTCAAAGAGACGCTCCATCGGGGAGAAGTGGGGCCACCGTTTCTTCAGGGCAGCCCAGACTCCTGCGTCGATGGCTCCCTTGGAGACCGCGTAGTCACCGAGGGAGTTGAAGTACGCCGTGAGTTGCTCGGACTTCTTGACGATGTCCGCCTGTCTCGGGTCGTTCCTGACCGCATCCACGAAGGCCTGCATCTCGGCTCGGGTGTAGCCGGTGCCGTGCTCGACTCCGGCTGCGTCGAGGTCGAGTGCGTGCTGGAACTGCCGAAAGTCATTCAGACGGTTCGCCTTGTCCTTACCCATACCAGAGAGGATGGACTTGAGGCTGGAGACGTACTCGGTCTGGCCTTGGCTATTGACGTAGGTCGCGAACTCAAACTTCCCGGTCTGCCGGTTAAGGATGATAGGTCCGACCTCTACCTCCTGGCCGTTCGAGAGCTTGACTTTGCTGCCACCGGAGCCGACTCCCTTGATGAAGAGGTTCTCGGTTCCGGCGGACTTGGCATCCTTGGCCACGAGGACGGGGGAATCCCACTCGTCCTTGTAGATGAGGTCGGGATTCGTTCCGATCGGGAACTTGTCGTACCCGCGCTCGCGCCAACCGGTCTTGCGCTCAATCTCCGCCATCTCCCAGGTCTCGTCGAAGAGAGCATCGGTTACCCTGGTGGCCTCGCCGAGGTCCGCACGTTTACGCGGGCCGGGGATGCCGCGACGACGCTGGAGGTCGTCGGCCATGGCTTGGAGGTGCGGCGGGAGCTGGGCTGCACGGGAGGCGAACCTGATGTCCGGGTTCTCCGGGTCGAACGTCCCACGGTTGCCGGTCGCGGACTTGATCTGGGCGGGGTCGAAGGCGATGTAGGAGGTCCCGCCCTCCACCTCGTTCTGGTAAACAACCCCATCGTGGCCGGCTTTCACTAGCCTCCGTTTGAAACTGTCTGCCATCTCCTCGGCGAGTTCGTACCAAGGGGCGCCATCGCCGGAATCGGCTGTCCTCTCTAGTTCAAGGGCCTCCTCGTTGACCTGTTTCCTGAAGTCAGAGTCCTCTGAGTACCGGGCTCCATCTTCGTCGCCCCTCCGGTACAGCACGTCCTCGATAACCGGGGCGTTGTACTCGCCACGCATCATCTCGTCTCGCATCGCGGAGTCGGACGATTCGTACGGCTTCCTGATCTTGAGCCACGCCCCGTAGACCCGTCCGTTTTCCGGTACTCCAGAGCGTTCCCCGTAAAGGCCAGAGGCAAACTTGCCCGCCACGTTTGGTTCCGCCGCGAAGTGGCTGCCGAGATACGTGGTCGGGTCGGGTCCGCTTCCAACCCGATCATCAGCCACCCGTCGCCCGGTGGCGAACTTACCGAAGTCCTCTGGGGCGGTCGTCCCATGGTAAACAACCAGCGGCTTCCCGTCCTTGTCGACGACCTTGGAATCTCCGAACCACTTCTTGAACTCGGGAGTCTCGGCTTGCCGGGAGGCGAACAGCGGCAGCCCTTGCTTCGCTACCTCGCGGGCCTTCGGGGTGAGGTCGATGGAGTGAACGTCGACGAGGCCTTCGCCCGTGTCGATCTTCGACATCCCAACCTTCATTGAGGGGTCCAGCTTCTTGGCGAGGTCCTGCACCTTGGTCGGCAGCATCGCGTCGTAGAAGCCCTTCATGCCCTCGCCACCGACCTTGAGGTCGAGGCCAGAGAGGGTCTTCGCGCCGGACATGTGCCTGTCCCCCGCCGGGAACCCATCCCCACGCACTATTTTCTCGGCGACCTCCTTACCGAGGAAGTCAGGGAGAGCGGACTCAGCAAGGGTCTGGCTAGCTATGTTCCTGCCACTTAGGTCAGCGACGGACACGGAGTACTTGCCAGTTCGTTCGTCACGAAGGTAGGTGACCTCGCTGACCTGCTTGGACAAATCGTATCTCTCCGCTTGGGTGGCTCCAGTTGCCCACGTCACCTTGTCGAATCCGTTGTCCGCAGCCCAGCGGACGATTCGTTTGAGAGCAAGCTCGGGCCAGGTCTTCTTGAAGGGGGCGTCGGGGACAGCGTCCCTGTCCTTGAACCCGGAAGCGAGACGGATGGCCTCGGCTGGGGAGTTTGCCGATCGCTCCGTACTGACAACATTCCCGACAGAATCCCTTACTTCATATTCTGGTAGTCCAGTAATCGGTGATTTTGGACGAACGACGTTAGCCACCCAGCCGGTTGTGTCGGTGGGCCCAGTAGCGTACCCCTGCTTCCTCCCCTTCTGGTGCCAGTCGCTCTGGATCTCCTCGACGTGCAGGATGCGCTCGCCGTTGGGCCCAGTGCGCTCGTTCAGACGGACGTGGGCGAGGACGTTGGGCTCACTGAAGTGCTGGGACTGGAAGCCGTGGCCCTTGTTTTCCAGGGCGGCAAGTTGGTTCTCTAGTTCCCGTAACTTGTCGCTGGCTTCAGTGCGTATCTCTGACATTCGGTCGGCATGCTCCGGATGTTCTCTCCCGTACCTCTCTGCTTGGCGGAACATTTCCTTCTGAGCGGTCCTCTCCTCTTCTAGCCTCTTGCGTTCTGGAACAGTCGCGTCTGGGAGGGTGAGTAGAAGTTCACGGTAGTTCTTGCCACCGGGGAGGGTGTAGTTCTCGTACTTGGTGCCGCCCACAGAAAGACCGTGTTTGTCGACGTGTGTCAGCACGTACGCCTGCGCCTCTTCCAGCGAGTGGAACCTTTTGTTCTGCCCACGGGCTGGGTCCGAGAAGATGTAGGTATCCTTTTTCTTCTCTATTTGGGCCCAGCGACCATGGCCGAACTTGGCCACCCAATGGTTTGGCCCATCTGGTTCCCATTCGGGAACACCCCCCTTGATTTTCTCCTCAACCTTCACCTCGTTCTGGTCGAGGTGATCGAGGATCTCTTGCTTGGTGACCGACTCCTTACCCTTGAGCAGGTCCTCGATCCGGGACCACTCCATTTCCTCGGGCTTGACTCCCTTGGCTTTGAGGGCACGGAGGAGTTCGCCAGTGCGCCACTTACCCTGGCCAGCCTCGATCTCCCTGCGAAGCTTCGAGTAGTAGACCGGGGCTTCCTTCTCTACGCCTTCGGCCCCTCGGGAGGAGTACTTGGGCGCTCCCACGACATCTTGTACGGGCTGCGCGCCCTCCACTCCTGCACTTCCTGCTCGCTCGCCACCGGCTCGTCCGTCCTGTACCCCTTCGCCTCCGGGTCGTAAACCATCCCAGGAATATCCTTCTCCGCCATCTGGCGCCTCCCTCGTGGGAGCGAACTCCTCACCCGCATATCGTAACGCAGTTTTACCTGATGGGTCTATACCATACTGATGTCGCACCCTATCCATCTCTGCCATATGGATAGCAAACGATTCCGGGGAGTGTGCATTCTGTTCGGCGAACAGGTCGTTGAACCCCTTCTTGATCTCGGCGAGGGTGAGGTCGCGCCCGGCCCGGGAGTCACCTTCCTGATAGGTGACCTTGCCAACGAGATCGGCTGGCTTCCTGGCCCACTTCCTGAAGAGTTCCATGCTCTTCTGGTCCGGGGTGAAGAGGTCGACGTTCCGCCTGCCGTAGTAGGTAAAGCTCCCATGCGGTAGGTTCCGGCGGACTCCCTGCTCGGCCAGGGCTGCGTGCGCCCTGCGCTGGATGGAGCCGCGCTCCGTGTGAACCATCAGCCGGTCGACCGTGTCTTCACGCGAACGGTCAGTGGGCTTCTTCGTTTCGTCGATCGAAGTAATCTTCGGGTTCCATGCTCCGAGAACGTGCCCCCGTTCGAGTTCGTAGAGCAGGGCGGGCGTTCCGTCCGGGTTGGCCACGATGAGCACGCCTGTCCTCTTCCCGCTACCCGGAACCCACTTAGTCAGGGTCTTCTTGTCGAGCCCCTCGACCTTCTTCCCTGCTTCGATCCCGACTCTCTGGGCGGCTGTCTTGCCACGGTCGATGACTCCGGCGGGGCCGGTCCTGGCATCGGCCACGTTCAGCCACCAATCGCCCGGCGCCATGTCCCGCTGGAGATCCCCGGTTGCCGTCCGCATCGAGAACTTGGGTTCAGAGGCGGGCTTGATCCCAGTCCTCTCGATGGTCTCCGCAAGTCGCTGCCGCCTAGCCGCCAGTTCAGCCCTCACCCCGTCGAGTCCACTGCGTAATCTGGTTGCCTCGGCCACCCCATCCAGATCCAGGGGAAGTTTCTTGATGCGCGCCTCCATGCGCGCCTCGTATTCCTTGGCAGTTTTCTCCACCTTGGCCAAGGACTTCTCGGCGTCCGCAACCGCTGGATCACTGGCGTTGTACCGGGTCTTCCTGAGTTCCGTCAGTCGATCCTGCCATGTCGGAGCTGGCGCACGCAACTCGTTGATACGCCCAGCCGCTTCCTTCTCTGCGGTCAGACGTTCGGCCTTTTGTTTCTCCCATTCCTGGGTATCCGACTTGCGCTGTTCGTCTGCCTGCCTCTCGGCTTCCTCCCACTTCTTGACATCAGCATCTTGCTGGGCCTCGGCAGCGGATCTCAGATCTTCCGGGCTCCCCGGCACCGGAGGCGGCGGAGCAGGTTCAGGCCCAGCAGGCTTCTTCATCAGCCCACGAAGCTCTTCCAGTTCCTTATGGATCGTCTCGGCTTTTTCCTTGAGTTCCCGGGCCTCCAGTTTCCCGACGTTCGTCGACTGATCCACGGCTGCAATCTGTTTATCGAGGTCAGCCAGTTGTTTGGCCGCTGTCTCCTCGTGCTGCTTCATCTGCTCGGCGGCATCCGCCTGCACCCGATGAAGGTCACGCTCGGACTGGTCGAGGGCCTCAGCTACCGGCTTCATGTCCGCGACCGGCGTCTTCGCCTTGTCCATCTCGGCGTACTGCTTCTTCAGAGCAGCGTTCTGGGTGGCTACCTCGCGCAGCTTGCCCACCGCATCCACGGGGGCTGGGGCCGGGGGTGCCTCGGCTGCGGGCTCCTTGCCTCGGGCGATCTCCTCCGCCGTGTACAGCGGGTTCGGTGGCTTCGCCCCAGTCATATCGAACCTGCCCTCGGCGATGTCCCGCGCCACGTCAGCGGCAGACTTCTTCCCGGTAAGCAGGAACTTCGCGGTCTCGAACCACTGGTTCCGACGAGCCTTGGCCACCTGTTCCGGCGAGCCAAGGATCATGGTGTCCGTATAGAGGCGGCCCAGCCCACGGTCCTTGATCTCGGCCATCGCTTCCCGGTCGCCCTTCTTCGCCTTCTCGAAGACATCGAGGATGTTCGGCATTGGACCGTTCTTGATTCTGTAGATCTGCTCGATCGACTGCTCGTAGCTACTCGACGTTCCGAGCGTCCGCTCCACCAGTTCCGGGAAGGCCTCGATCCCCTTGGCTGCCTTGTCTAGGCGTCCGATCTGGTCGGCAATGTTCTTCTGCGCCTCGGGCGGGGCTGTCGCCTGCCGTTCCACGAGTTCGGCCCTGAGCTTCGCGATGCTCGCCGTGTCTTGGATCGCCCCGTGTTCCAGCCCGAGTTCCTTCTCGATGTCCCGGAGTGAGCCAGTGAGTGCGCCCATGTCCGTCAGGAGGTGGGTCTGCTCGTGCTTGATCAGGCCCATGTCCGTCTTGGCCACGAGGTGGATCGTCGGGGGCGCTCCTGCCGCAGGCGGGGTGATCCAAGCGTCGTGCGCCTTCTTCTCCCCGGTGGCCGGGTCGACTTCAACCTTGACGTCCTCGGGCTTGACGAACTTGACGCGAGCCAGGTCGAGGCTATTGCCCTGCCGGATTCCATAGAGTCCGTCGCCGTGGTCGACAACCCGCTTCCCGATGAAGGCTTCCTTTACGAAGTCCTTCTGAATCTTCGCGTCCGTCAGGTCGTACGCTGGCATCCGGGTCCGCTGCCGGTACTGGGCAATCCCAGGCTTGGTTCGCCAAGCTTCGCCACTGAGGCGCCCGCCCCTGTGGATGTCCGGCAGGGAGATATCCCCTCTGGACTGCCCAAGTTGGTGCTTGGCCATCATGAACAGCATCGCCGCGCTCGTGATGTCCGGGAGGATCTCCTGGAGTTTCTTCTGGTCACCTGTCCGGAAGAACTCCTCGCCACCCTGCGTGATCCGGTCGAAGTTCTGCGGTAGTTCCTTTGCCATCTGGTACGTGTAGTACGCACCCACCGCCCGGTGCATCAACGGCTCGTTGACCACGGTCTTCGCCGCTGTGCCCAGGATATCTGCCTTGATACGCTTGGTCGTCGCCGTGCGTGCCGGGCTATCCCACCAGCCCTTTCCGGGGATCAGCCCTGGGTTCACGTCAGAAGTCAAGAGGTTTCTGATCCCACCCCAGGCGCCCTCGACAGCTTCTGGCGTTTCAAGTCCCGCTTGCTTCACAGCAGACGAGGTCGCCGCATCCTTCAGGGTCTTCGCCTCGGCGAGAGCAGCGTTGTGTTCCGCACCAGCCCTTGCCGCCCCTTCGCGCCACCGCTGGGCCACGCTCGTCTCACCGAGCCCGGTGATCGAACTGACCTCGCCGCCACGTTTGGCTGCCTTGACGATGGCACCCGGCGCTTTCATCAGGGCCAAGTTCGTTGGCGTGATGAGTGCCTCGGCCAGCCCCGCTCCCGCTTGGTGCGCTGTGTTGATTCCCTCAGCGACGTTCTCCACCACCTTGGCTCCGGTATCGAATATCTTGGCCTGCCGCATCGTCCGGGCGTGTGTGTCCGGCAACTTATACGGGGCGGTCTCACCCGTCCGCTTCGCCTCCGCCCGCTGCCGTTCGATGTCCTCCGCGAAGTCGGCGTTGATCCCCTGCCGAACCTTACCTATGCCCTCTCTGGCCAACTCCACACCGTAGTCGCCGATAGCTTTCGTAGCCTCGACGGCTCGCGGAGTAAAGAGCGTTTCGCCGTACTCGTAGAGGGCTTTCGGAAGTGAGCCAGAGGCTACCGCGAACTTCTTGCCGGCCTGATACAGGCGTCCCGGCATGGTCTGCTTCACGGCTGCGTCGATGAACCCACCGGGGGTTGTCGGCTTCTCGTCGATGGTCCCACTCAGGGAGTTCGCCACCCCTTGGAGTTCTTCAAGACTTGGGAACTTCACCCTCTTCTCGGACGGGTCTTCGAGGCCCCGGGCGAGGATTGGGTTCGCTCGGCCACCGATGGCCGTGCTGAGTCGAGGACTCTGAACACCGAGGAATCCGCCCTTCTCGATCCACGGTTCGTCTTCTCTGGGCAGAGTGAGTCCTGCCTCGCGCTCGTCAAGGTGGGCTACCTGCTGGTCAGCCTTGGCACCGATGGCACCGCCACGGTACTCGGGCGTGCTAGGCAGGTGCCTCTTGGCTTCCTGCGCTACGGCTCCGTACTTCCGGACAGCCTTCTCCAACACGTCCTGATCCGGCACTTTGAGTGGGGCCCCACCCCACTCCTCCTCAACCGGCTTGACGTTCGTGGCCCGAGGGATCGAGAGCCCCTTGTTCTTGTCCTTGCCGGGGCCCTCGGTCAGATACCACTGGCGAGCGGTTCCCTTGGAACGCATCGCTTCCGGGGGAACCCGGATAGGCTCCGTCAGGCTGGGGTCCAGTTTGCTGAAATCAACCAAGGCCCCTTGGTTCGTGTCGACCAGGACATCATCCTCGTCAGTCAGGGAACCCCAGTACTTGGGCATCGGTTACTCCATCACAAGGACTTGTTGGCCGGTGTTTTTTGCGGCGGGATCTTGTGGCGCAGGCGCCCCCCCGCTTCCTTGCCGTGCCTTCCGGGCCGCCTTCAGTTCGTCGGCCTTCTTGATCGTAGCTTCGGTCAGCATGTCAACACCCTTAGCCCCAGACGATACGAGGAAATCCACGTCGTTGGCGTAGGCTGCCTGCACCAGCCGACTAGCGGCTGGGATGTCATTCGTGAGATCGGCGCGCAGACGGATCGCTTCTTTACCGGCATCGATGCCCATCTGCTTGAGGGTGGCCTGGTTCCTGAATCGCTGGGCCTCGTTCGTTGCCCTGTTCGCTTGGGTATCTTCGGCTCTCCCGGTAAGAGCGTTCTGCGTGAGCTTCGTCCGGTAGGTTTGCGCATCGTACGTAGGAATCCGTTCCTTGCGCGTGACCCCCTCCATCGGCGAGTCTTCGTACGTGTAGTAGGGGTCGTCGGTCGAGCCCTTCCGTATCTGGTGGAGAACCGTCTCTCCCCCGGGCAACTCTCCGTAGCGAATTTCGGTTTCAACGGACTTCGGGTCCAGCGGGAGTTGCTTGATCTCCCCGTCGATCGAGTAGTAGCCACCGTCGAGGTTCCGGACATCGTGCTTCGGTGTGCGCTGCGACTTGAACGCCGTGTCGTACTTGTCCATCGCCGCCCGGTACTTGTTGCTCTTCATGTTTCCGATCAGGTTCAGCGCGCTCCCGTACTGCGGGAACATCGCCGCAAGAAGCACACTCCACCACTTCCCGGCGGAGTCGGAGAAGGAGCCGAGTTCTTTCTGGGCCGTCTTGACCTCATTCCACGAGTCGACGAGGTCACCGCCACCGAGTGTGGCGAAGGAGTCCTTCGTGACGTTGGATACGTCGGCAACCTGCGGCTCCTCCTTGATGATGTTGTCCAGCGGTGCGAGAGAGCCAAGATCGAACGTCGAGGAGAGGTCGGGGTTGGGAGACTTCTCGTGGTAGGAGGTCGCCTGCGAGAGGAGCCTATTGATGGACGGCTCGCCACCCTCAAGGTTGGTAGGCTGGGCGTTCCCCCTCATCGGAAGGATGGCACCCGGACGCATCCGAGCGATCGGCGGGTTGGACTGTGGCCTTGGCGGGAGAGTGGCCGAGTCCATCTTGGAATTCTGCGGGCCTGCGTCCATGGGGTCAGGAGGCCCCATCGGTTCGGGCGGGGCGATCGACTCGGGGCGCACCGAGGGCGGAGGCGCAGCCTCGGCGGTCTGGCCCAGTCGACCAGCGACATCGCTGAACCCACCGCCGATTGCATTTGCGATAGAACCAGCCGTGTCCTTGCCTATACGCGCCGCACTCTCACCGGCTCCCTGCAACGAGGCGAGAGCCTGCTCAAGCAAGCTACGCTTCCGACGTTCCTCTTCTGGTGTCGGCATCACATCACCTCACGCGCCGTAGAGCGAGGCAAGGACCTCGATCATCCACGAGTTGTCCTGGATCTTCGGCTGTTCTTGCTTCCCGAAATCCATCGGCTTGTTCATCTCGGCACCCGCCTTCTGGATGTTCTGCTGCGTCATGTCCGTGCTCTGCTGCGCCGCTGGTGCTGGTCCCGGTGCCATCGGCGGCTGCACGTTGTTCCCGAACACCGACTGCCCGACCTGATTCAGTTTGTCCTGATACCCGGAACCGTACTGCCCTGGGTCCTCCGGCGGACCCGTGAAACTGGGTGAGCCAGGAGGAGAAGGTGGGCCCATCTCGTCCTGCGTCCCGGTTGTCTTCGGCCTGTTCCCTGCATCGATCGCTCGGCCCAAGGCACCGTAGTCCTGCTCGTACCCGTTCTTGTACTGAAGGTTGCCCGCGTCTCCGAGGAGGTTCCCCCAGTCGGTTCCGCCCGAGGAGGACGTGTACCGCTGGCTGAGGTCATCCCAGAAGCTCATATCGAGAATCCTCCTGCGGAACCAGACGTACCCGTGTCACCCCTCCCCCAGCTAGAAACCGGGATCGAGGAGATCATAGAGATCAGGCTCCCGAGTGACTGCGCCGCCCCGGACTGCTGCCCGAGGAGCTGCTGCATCATCTGAATCCGAGCCATCTCGCCCTGGGTCTGCTTGTTTCCGAGCCCGGCCTGAAGGTTTGCGCCAGCCAACGTGTTCGCGTTGTTCCGCTCGATCGCCCGTTCTTGAGCAGTGAGGGCCTGCTGCTGCCTACCCCTGGCCTGCTCGTTCATCGCCATCTGGGTTCCGAGCTGGGTCTGGTAGCGCGAGTCAGCCATCCCCTGCTGCTGCTGGTAGCCAGACAGGGCAGCCTGTTCCCGCTGGCGAGCCTGGTTTTCCATCGTCATCCGGTTCTGGATCGCCTGCTGCGCGCTGGCATCCTGCTCCCCCTGGAGTTGGCCAAGGTTGTTGAAGGCCTGCTGCTGGTAGCCACGCTGCTGGCCGAGCATTCCTTGCTGGGCACCGAGCCCAAGTTGTTGGGCCGTGAGTTTGTTCTGCCCCAACTGGTTATACTGGTTGAAAGCTGAATTCCACCGCTGATCGGACTCCTGAGCCATCTGCCCGTACATGTTGGCAGCGTCCCGTTTCATCGCGGTACTCTCGTTCGCCATTTGCCCGTAGAGCCCAGCCGCCGCCTGCTTTCTGGCGTCTCCTGCTTGGCTCATCTGCCCGTACATGTTGGCAGCCTGGGCCTGCCTGGCCCTATCCGCCGCGTTCTGGTTCTGCTGGGCGTTGAGTGCGTAGGTCGTCCGCGCGTCCCCCTCGCCCTGAAGCTGCCCAAGTCCCTGGAGACCCGTTGACTGGTCCGCTCGCTGGGCGTCTGCCATTTGAATCTGGGCCTGGTTCAGGTTCCGGGAGACCTGGTTTGCTGCGTCGAGTCGGCCAGAGACGAGGGCCCCCGCCGCACCGGCGGCGTTGCCCGTCCGAGCTACGCCACGGTTGACAGCTTGCTCGATCCCGCCGAGTTGAGACTGGATGGGAATTGCGGCTGTCTGTTTGAGTGCCTGTTTCGTCGGGTCGTCGTGCCCACCACCACCACTGGCAAACCGGCGGAAGGTATCCTCTCGCTGCCCCTCGTACTTCCCCGGGTTGTAGCCGAACTGGTTGACCTGTCCCATGGTCGAGGATTCGTCAGCATTTCGACCGCCGGCCATGGTCCCGACAAGTCCAGCCTGCGGGTCCTCGTACATCCCGCGCCCGCTCTGAAACTCAGTAGCGAGAGCACCTCGCTGGGGCTCGAATCGCTGGACCCCGCCCTGGAACTCGGTCGCGAGTGCGCCTCGCATAGGTTCGTAGCGCCCCTCGCCTCGTCCGTTCTGGGCAGCAAGGTATTCCATCGGGTCCTGGTACGGATTTCCGCCACCGTTGGCAATGTTCCCGTATTGGTCGTAGATCCTCTGCTCTTCGTCCCAGACTTGGTTGCCGTTGTTTGTGATCCCCTCGCGCTGGGCCCGGTAGCGGGGGTCATCCCAACCTTCCTGGTCGATGACCTGTGCCGTGTTCGCTTCGCGCTGAGACCAGCCCATGTTCCAGGGATCCCAAGATGCACCCCGGTAAGCGTTGCCGCTCATCCGGTTGAGCATGTCGTTGGAGTAGGGGTCATATCGGCCCGGGTCCTGACCATACCGGTCAGCCCCTTCGGCAGTCTGCATCTCGCGGAGGTTCCAGCCCATGTTGTAGGGGTCGTCGAACCCGTCACTCGCCTGTCCCGTGTAGCCACCGTACTGGCCCCAGCCCCCGGCGTTTGCATCATCCTGCCAGGTGCGGTTACCGGTCCTCCGGAAGTAGTCTGCGGTTTCGTCGACGTCCCGGTCGAAGTCATTGATTCCGTTAAACCCAGTGGTTAACCCGTAGAGACTGTAGTCGTCGCCCCAGACGGGCCCTGAAGTATCTGGCTGGGTGTAGAAGTCCGAGTCTCCCGTGTCGTAATCGTAGTTGGGCCCAGCAGCAGCCCCGCCGCTACGCACTTGATTCCGGGGGTTCTCCATTCCGAGGGGAACTCCCCAATCGGAGTAGTCGATATCTGCGTAAAATGCCATTGGTTACCCCCTTAATCCAGCGAGAAGCTTGGCGAAGGTTTGCTCGGCGGCTTCTTCCTCGGGCTTGCGTGTTTGCCGAAGAACCTCTCCGCCGGCGAAGGGTTCCTTGAAGGCATTCGGATCTTTGTAGTATTCACCACCGGACTCACCGATCCGGTCCATCGCTTGCTGGAAGGTGGCTGGGTGCTGGCTGGCGAGGTCGCTTGTTTCGACACTCTTTCCTGGCACATGGTCGTATACCGGTCGGCGGCCCGAGTCAACGGTTCGCCCTCTCTGCCCCGGAGCCAGTTCACCTGACCCTGGCTCTGCCCACATATCACCATGAAGTTCCGTATCACTACCCCCCGTCGTCGGCGACTCCGTTCGAGCTCCAAGCCCGGTGAGCCCCTGCTCGTCAGCCCGTCCCACGCCCGGGACCCTACGAGTGACGCCCCATGGGCGGCCAGTCTGTGGGTTTACCGAACCGCTGGGAGCACTAACCCCAGGGGTATCGTTTCGAGGTCCGCCTCCACCACCACTACCAACGGTGCTCCCGCCGCTACCACCCCCAGGGCTGTTGCCGGTGTCGTTTCCAGTCCCAGTCCCAGTCCCAGTTCCAGTTCCCGTTCCAGTTCCAGTTCCAGTTCCGGTCCCGGTCCCAGTAGGTATCGGACCGGTGGGGCCGGGGGGAGGAGGCGAGGGGGGTTGGGCACTCTTCCACGGGGGAGTCGTATTGTTCTTGTCCCAAGGCGACCAAGCCCCAATCTTTTCGGTGTACCTATTGTCTTTGTCCGGTCCATACCCGACGTAGATATTGCTCTTGCTGTCCCATTCCCAGATGTTGCCGGAAGAGTCCTGGTAGGACGGCATCTTTTGCGTCGCCTGATTCGTGTTACCCGCAGTGATCACAGACTGAGCCTGCCTGGCGTCCAGGTCCCTGTACTCGTCGCCAAGAAACGTTCGGGCCTTCCCGTACTGTTTCCCACCAAAGATCAGGTCAGCCGCCGCCTGCTGCGTCCCGTACTGATTCGCAAGCTGTTTCAGGAGTGGACCGAATATGTCGTTTCCGACGTACGCCGTCTGGTTTGTGTGGTCCTGCTGCGCGGTTTGATCCGTTACCTGGTAGCCCATGCGTCACCTCGTCACTTCAAAGGGTTCGACGCCACCGGGCCCGTGGAAGAACTGGATAGCGTCGTCTAAAACTCGCTTTGCGTGCTCGTGCCCACCAACGAGGAACGCGACCTGCCGGACATACATGATAGCCGCATCCTTCATTGAGTAGGCCAGAACCTGCCTCGTTTTGTCGGGGTCGTCCTCGTGCTCGTTGCTCCATTCCCAGCAATCAAGAACCTGGGCAAGCGTCGCCGTGAGCACGTCCGCATGGGCCCGGAAGAATGGGTTCCTCGGCATCTCTACGCCGAGGGCTCGCATCACATCGGCGACCCGATCAGGCTTTTCATCGCAATCCGCGATGTCATCAGCCAGTTGGGAAGCCTTATAGAGGGCCAAGAGGAGGGCAGTTGCTGCCGGGTCGCCAAGAGCGTACTCTTTCAGCTTCACGTCAACCGGCGGCGGGATCTTCTGGAGGGAACCGGGCGGAACGAACTCGATGAACCCCTCGTAGCCATCCCCCCTGATGGGGTACTCCTCGTACCGGAACCCGAATTCGGCATCAGAGACGAAGTGGTCTCGGCAGGCATCTTGGATCAGCACATCGGGGAGACTGGTCACGTTCCCTTTCCATCCGCTCCGCCTGAACTCAAGGCAAAGTTCCATGTCCCCGGAGAAGTACCGGAGCCAAGCTCTATCACCTCTCCGGATCGCCGTCCACTTCCAGCCGTCCTCAAGCATGATCGGGCCCTTCTCGAACTCGTGCCAGACGGAGACGGGAGCATCCTCCGGATTCAGGCCGAACTGAATGACGGCTTCCGCGAACGGGTCAACCCAGTACTTCCTCCCGATGGCCCTCGGGATCTCGTGCCCCCCGCCGGGGCACACCATGAGTTCCTTGACCCTGAAGAGCGAAGACGAGTACCCAGTCTGCGAGTTCTCAGTGACGACCTTCCGTTCCTTCGTCTCGAAGTTGTAAGTCGTCGCATGGACTCGCCATGCACCCCTCCAGGTGAAGGCCGCATGGGAGAACGCAAGGTCCCCAATGAACCCGTGGATGTACCACCACCGCGCTTCAGCCTGGCTCACTTCTCCCCCTTACCGTACTGCGTCAAGTTGACCATCAGCCGAATCCGATCCTCCGGGTAGAACCCGGCTTGCTTTTCGAGCAATCTTGCGTATCCGTCGAGTTCCTGCGGGATGCAGATATGCGCCTCGCCAACCCCGGTCTGCTGGTGAATCCACGGGAGCCCGACACCGATGAGTTCCTTGATGGTTCGCCACCTCTTCAGCGGCGGCACCCTCGGGTCCACCATCAAGAAGCCCTCGACGCAGATCCGGCCGGAAAGTGCGCCGATGAAGGCGCCCTCTTCCTCCTGGACGACGGTCGAGTGTGTCGGCCAGAGATCTGGGTCCGAGAAGAAGTACTGCTCCCCATGCGCCTGCCGGAGGGCGAGGATTCGCTCCCTGTCCTCCGGCATGTAGAGGCGAACCGGCATCTCAGTACGAGTAGTTCGGACCTAGATCAGGTCCCATCTCGCCGCCGAGCCCCTGCTGCTGGGGACCACCTTGCTGCTTGTACGGGTTCCGGTAACCACGACGATACGGCGGCTGCATCTGCCCCAACGGCTGGCTCACCGAGCCGCCCTGCATCGTCCCACTTGCTGAGGCCTGCACCCTGGATGGGTCGATTCGCTGCTGCGC
>Ga0154020_10000208_pt1 | contig 68984 bp, 56 predicted proteins | sample Klosneuvirus_201_FD_109709 | JGI IMG/M metagenome (GOLD analysis project Ga0154020, IMG submission 109709) | Active sludge microbial communities from wastewater, Klosterneuburg, Austria - Klosneuvirus_20160825_MG | ecosystem: Engineered > WWTP > Aerobic digester > Activated sludge | place...
GTCACCATTCCTGCCGCAGGAGCAGCAAATTTTAATTGCTCGACTTGACTACGCACTTTCTCGAATTCAATCATCCGTTGATCCATGTGATTACTCACTTGAATCATTTCCGGTGTTAGACCTTGTGCATTGCTATTGGATTTTTTGAGTAGCGCTGCATTTTCCAAAGCTGCATTATATTGACTGCGAATCGTTGCAATTTCTGCTTGTGTAGCAGCGCCTTGGCGGAATAATGCTTCGTATTGACGCATCCTTTTATATAAAAAATCTTGCTGTTCTTGGGAAAATTTTAGTAATTGTAGCGAAGCTGATTTCGACTGCTCTGCTTGGTGGTGCAGTTTTTCGCGTTCTTTCTCCAATACGTTAATTTCTAACTGCATGCGATCATGTTGCTCTTGTAATGAGGTATTCATTAATTGCGCTAACTGTTCCCCTTGAGCAACATTCTGCAATGGTCGCACGTGTATTTGCTGAACATAACCATCGACAGGCGCTCGCATGACGAAGTTTGAAACTCTTATGCGCCCATTAGCTTCGACAGTTATTTCATCCCAAGCAATTAATCCTAGGAGGTATAACAAAGGCATGCTGGCGATTAATACGATCAAATACCATCGCCATGACTTACCTGAACGCTTCGCCTCACTGTAATGAACTCGCAGTCCACGGTCCTGCTCAGGATTTTTGGTCTCAGGTTGATTAAATCGGATTTTCATATAAGTAGCTCTCAAAGTCTTTCCAAGATTGAATGTCAATACCCTTAAAATTAGCTGCCTGAAGTTGATCGTTAAGCTGTTGCATAGCACTGTTAAAAACAGTGACCGAATGGTGGTAGTAACTGCTTTCTGGACCAATTTCTGGCTCTACGCTTTGCGCCAAGCTAAAAAGCATAGTCGGATATTTATTCATCGCGGCTTTGAGTGTTTTCACTATGCCGCTGATATTCATCGAGTAATACATAACCGCAATCTCTTTCACCCCGGCTAGTTTGAGTCGGCAAACCATACAGATATCAAACGATAAGTTTTTATTGAGGTAGCGATGATGCATGCTGATCCCTACCGGCCAAGGTGAGGCATTTTTTGCCTGACGAACTGTTTCGATAAACTCTAATAAACGAGCTTTTCCGGTTAAATCCGCCTCGAGTTGATCCGGTTCGATATCCAAATGCAAACCATCAAATTTAATAGCCGATAGCGATCGAATAATCGCAATCAATCTGTCTCGGTATTGGGGCAGAATCCAGCCCGGATCACCGAGTAACAATTCCACTTTGATGCCATTACGATGTGCGTTATCGATGAAGTCCTGTATTTTCTGAGGATTGGCGGAATAATAAGCAATTTGTTCCGCATTCAAAGAAATTAAGAAACGTTTAATTCTCTCAATGGATTTTTGTTGCCACAAATAAGGACGGTCAATCAGGTTTTGAAAATTCCAAACATACGTAGAAAAAGTCACATCGGTTGGCTGCGTTTGGGTCGGCAGTAAATACGATTCTTGTTTGGATTGCAGCGGTTTTTTGCCTCCCTTCAAGAAATGCTTTGCTTGATTCAACGGATCAACGAGCGTCGCCAAATCTTTTACTGACTCATCATTTTTTTGCTTGTCATTCACGGCAGTCTGCGGTACTGATGTCAATTGACGCAATCGAATGTGAATTTTCCAGTGTTCGGATTCAGCTTCGATGTACTCCGTTGCAATTCGATAGTAGGAATTAATGGCTTGAAAATATTTTTCTATTACATCGCCATCCATAACTTTTACGCGTAAATTTCTTTCGTGTATTAATTGTTTTGCAGCGGTAAGTCGGGTATGAAGAAATTTTATTTGTTGTATTACTTGTTGATAACTATTAAAAAGGGTCTGAAATTCATGTTGTAACTCTTGTTCACGTTGAGTCAATTCGCTACGTAAGCTAATTAATTGGCTATTTAATCTCGAACGCTCATTTTTCCTGTAATTTACAATCTCAAGCGGCATTCTAAAATTAACACCGACAGCACCACCATAACCATATTGCATTGCTTCTGCAGAAGGATGTGGAATGGCTGGACCAACAAATGCTGTGGTACTGACATCAGATTCTATCCCCTGCCATTTTTCATTTTCTCGCGTATTCTGTAAATTATCGATGCGCGTTTGAAGAATTCTTAAATCAGGTTGATCGTAATCCGTTGTAAAATTGCTGGTAATTTCGGTTAATGCAGGTTTAACCGCTTCGAAAGGCAAAACAGTTGTACTGGTTAAATGGGATAAGCGCGTCAATGCCTGGTCTCGGTTATTGCTATATTCAATTCGTGTGCGCTCAGCGCGATCGAACGAAGAAATAAATTCCAAATAATCGGACATGAATAACAATCCCGCTTCACGTCGTTTACTAAGGGCATTTTCAAAACCTTCATCACGCAAACGCATGTACGCTTCATTCAACGCCAACATTTTTTGTGAACTCCAGTAAGCCGCATAGCTCTCTTCAAGGAAAGATGCCGCTAACCGCCTACTCCATCCCAAGCGAATATCTTCTATTTTGACTTGTGTGGCTGCATCATTGACAGCACGCTGTTGCCTTTCTGCACTACCGAGTAAAGGATAACGTAGGCCAATGCGAGCCATAGGATCAAAAAAACGCCCGAAAGGTTCTCTTGCAAAAGGACTCTTTTGGTAACCCACAGAAACCCCGCCAAACACTTCCCATCCCCTCTGGGCTTCTTGCGCAAGCAAGTTAGATTGTTGCGCATCTAAATCTGCTTGTGCTTTCAACACGATAGCAGCTTGATCTAATTTATCATTAAAGTCGCTCAAAAGTTTTACTTGCGCTATTGCATTCGAACTCAGTAGCGTTAAAAGCGTTAGTAGCGCAAAAATATAAATTTTCATTGCTTACCCTTTTTAAGAACCCATAGTGGCGCCATCGACGAATCTAAGTGCCCCCTATTAAACATTTCATTAAGTATCGCAACTGCACTCCAAACTCTTGCAACAAACTGAAAACCTGGATAGATAGGTAACATCAAAAAAGCACGGCAATCCTCTATTTTTCTATCCGAAACAAAAAGCAGGTACATGCTGAATTGAATCAGTACTAAGAAAAAATAAAACAAATACACCAACACCATACTCAGTATAAATATATGAATCGGTATCGTTATAGCCATGTAAATAGTGTAAATAACAATGGAAAAAGGCATGATGATTTGAAACAAAACGCCGTACCACAACAGGAAAATAAAATTATTCCACCCCATCATTGATGCAGAAATACCCGATTTATGCTTGTTTGAATAGATATACCAAAGATCGCCATCCCACCGTAATCGCTGTTTGAGAAAACCTGAAAAGCTTTCCGGCACATCAGTATGTGATACGGCGTTGGGCTCAAAAACAAACTTTAGCCCAGGATATCGCGCATGGTATTGTTTAATCCGCAATGTCATATCCAGATCTTCAGCCGTACCGGTATTCCATCCACCAATTTTTTGGACGAAAGATTTCCGAAAAATGCCAAACGCTCCGGGAACGTTATTGATCGCATTCAATTGAGTAAAACCCAATTTACCTACTTGCATGGTCAACATATACTCCAACTCTTGTAATCGAGTGGCCAGAGTATTCGTTGCATTACGCACACGCATAGGTCCAGTAACCGCTACGGTATTAGGATTCCAGAAATGAGCAATTGCGCTGCTCACCATTTGATTATCGAAGGAAGTATCTCCATCCAACGCTAAGAAAATTTCACCTTGCGCGCGGCTAAGACCCGCATTCAGCGAAGAAACTCTGCCGCCCCGTTGAACCTTAGGAAGAATAACCAAAGAACGGTTGGCATAGTTTTTCACCAATGGCAGCAATTCTTTCAGTGCATGGTAAGTTGGCAAGTTTTTTTTCACGCCATCAACCGCTGCAATAATCTCGATATGACCTGAGTAAACTTGTTCCAGGAGCGAAAGAACGGTATTTTGTACCGCTTTGCCTTCTGAGTAACAGGTGATTGTGCAAGTTACGCGGGGAAAATAAAGCGGTGCAACGGGTGTATCGACTTTTTTTTGATAGTAGTAGCGTAGGACTCCTAGCCAGTTCACAAAATAAAGTGGTAATTCTAGAAAGAGCACAAACGGAATAATCATCAGCACATATTGCAACTCATCATATTGGGCTACAGCAATGCGAAAGACAAACCAGTTTTGTATAACACTATCCATTTAGAGTAATCCACCCGAAAGCCTAGCTATGAGTAACTCAGCACTTTCTTTATCAGATAATTGATCCGAACTAATGCTGCCAAAGCGAAAAATAAGCTTTTGATCGCTTTCTTGTAATAACTGGCCCATGCTGCTTTCTATTCGTTTATGAAAACCAGCCAAGCCTTGTTTATCGGTATTGGGTAACAACAGCCACAGCATATTTTCCGCTGTTCTGGCAGAGAGATCGGGGGTTCGCAATAGATTTCTTAATCGTTGCGCAAACGATTCGAATACTTGCAATACTCGCGTGTGACCTATTTCATCAACAAGTTCATTCAGATTGGCAAAATAAATGCCAAATAAGCTAAAACTGATATTTTTGTAACGGCGCGTCAGCACAATCATCCAATCTAAATCATGCACAAACAATTCCTTGGAAATAAAATCCAATTGGTCAAATCCAGACGACAAATCAAAAACCTCACCACGAAATGCAATCACCCTTCCACGATCACTGAGTCGCCAATTTTGTATTTCGTTAATGACCAATTCGTCAGGATTCATCGATTTTTCACACATTGCGCAGCGAACTAACACCTCACCTTCGCTAAATGCATGGCTACACGATTGACACTGATAATTTTCTAATGGTCGGTCATAGTCACTGCCAATATGACGCAGATGAGTATTGCACTTAGGACATATCAAAGAGCCTGTATGCATGAATTTGTCTTGCGCATCGACACAACCACAAGTGAAACAATGCAAGGAAGGTTTTAGCTGGATATCGATTCCAGAGCAATTGGGGCAAGTATCAACAAAGCTCAAATGTGATGAACGGCAATGAGAACATTCTCTTTGTCGATCAAGTAAAGTCATCGACTCCAATATTTTCGCAGTGGCTAATTTCCTTAACCACACAAAGGAATCGATCGTATCCTCACTTAACGCGTCCAATAGAGAATATCGATAGTAGCGTGAATGCTGCCAATCTTTTTGTGGTTGAATAACAAATTCGGGACGCAACCACAAATACTTAATTAGCCTTCCTTGCGGGGTAATATAAGTTTCACTGTTCTTGAATGATTGTGATAAATCTTCAAAATCATTAATTTTTTTCTTCAGAATTGATGGTTCGGGTAACTGACCATCCAACAATTGATGATCAAACGATGGCTGTATTTCAGTGACAAAGCATAAAATTCCAAAAGCCAAATGATCGCGACGAATTTTGTTAACGATAGTATTGACGTATTGAGCATCTTTGCTATCAATGACAAATGCTGACGGTATTGTTTTCGATTTCTCCCAATCCGAAAAATCACCACAATGTTGAATGCGAAATAATTCCGTATAGGAACTGGATACATCAGTCTTGTTGGGTGAAAAAAATATCAGCATATCTGATCATTTCCAAAGGTTAAGTTACATTAATTAAGAGACGCATACATCACTGACTTCTCAAATAGCTTACATTTTTTAAGCAACTGATTTAATGAATGACCTGTATACAAAAAAACGCCAAAAGCATGGTTGTACAAGAATCTCATTAATTCAATAAGCTCTTAATTAAAAATACTTTCTTTTAAAATTTTTTTATATGCTTTCAATTAAGATCTAAACAATCGTATTATTTATTTCAAATTTACTAAATAATCATTTAAATAAAACAATTTTCTCCTGTCTAATTAAGCTTTCAATTTAGAAAAAAATACAAAATATTTCAATATAGTTAGCAATAACTAACCTTCGTAACAAGACCACGGAGAATCACAACTTGAAGAGAACTTTGCGCAGTTGCAATAATTAATCGACAGAAACCATACCCTTCCGCCAGTGCAGTTCATTTCGATACAAAACCGATAGTAATCAAAAGCATCGGAATGCTTTGAAAGTACGCACTATTAAAAACGGTTTTATTATCATCAGTATAGTTTTCCAACAATCTCATAGTATATTTGTGGCTATACTATACATAGAACGCTTGTTACGAGCCAATATCGTTGTTTTCGTTGGTATATGTCGGCGACAACAATTTCCGAAAAAACCTGTGATGATTCAGACGTAGTCTCAATTTTCGGTCTCGCAGTCTTGCATTTGAAATAAGTGTACAAACCGTGCGGAATAATCTTATTCAAGTGAAGAGGAAGGAGTGTCAGAGAAAAATTTTTCTTGTCGTTTTTGGTCATCAAAATATAACGGTTCATTCGGTTCGAGGCGATTACCCAAAGCTTGTATTTGCGCCCAGATATCAGGGAATTCATTAAGCCTTTTGAAGCGCCGGGCATTTTTTTTGAAATCAGTTTTATTGCCAGATTGATACAACAGTTCGAATAACTGCAGCCAACCATGAACATCAAGACGATCAATGGCTAATTGCTTTTGCAGAAATTGTATCGCAGCATGTCGCGATTCACCGCGTTGAATCATTTCGCGTGCCAGCAGAGCCATATCGGTGAATTGAGTTGCTGCGTGCTCTGTGTGTTGCATATCATCGTTGAGCTTATCCTTTTTCTTAAAAAGGCCATACAAACCGTGACGTTCAATCGGCTGAATATCGGTTACATCATATTCAGTTTGGGGATGTCTGTTCTTAGTGCCACGGTACCGGCGTAATAATAAGATTGCAAATAGCAATGCGAGTAATAAGCCAGCTAGCAAAAGTAGATTTGTATCGATAAACGATCCAACGAAATATTCAGTTTCAGACTCAGATTCAATCACGGGGACTGTATTTATCAAAGTCTCCGCTGGCAAAACTGTAGAAACATTCTTTTCGAATGATTGAGCCGAATCTGTAGCCGCAACGGTATTGAAATTCTCAGTTTCTTTAATTGCAACAGATTCAGTATTTGGATTTACATTAATAGTTTGCGCAGCAAGTTGCAGAGTAGCGATTTGCGCAGCAAGCGTATCAATGTGCTTATTGAGTTTATGTAGGTCATTCGTGCTATTTTCAGCGCCTTGTTCTAAATGCGATAGTCGTTGCACAAATCCGTCATTATGTTCGATAGTTGACGTTGGATTGTGAGCACCATTGGAAGATGAATTTGAACGAGAAATGTCACGGACGGGCTTGTTTTGTTTTTTGTGAATAGGCTTAGCGTAGCTACCAATGGTTCTCAAATCCGGTATATAAACAACCGTACCGGTCGCTATCGGTTGATATGTCCTACCAGGAAACAGTTGTGGATTGGTTCGGATGATTGCGCGAACAAGACTCTTACGTGCAGTCGAATTATTGGGATAGATTAATTGTACGATCTGAAAAATATTTTCGTTAGGTTTTATTTGCCAATGTTGTCCAGAAAATACCAAGGATGTTTTTTCATTTTGATATGTTCGAGTGTTATCCGCGATAGAAGTGACAACAGACGCGCTGTTTGTTGCGAACACGTTTAAAACATTACCGAGCAACAACAAAAAAATAACTGTCAGAACGAATGGTTTTGTAAAAATTGTCATTGGTTTGATTTAATCAGATTACATTTATTTTTTACAAAGTGTGGCAATCTCTTTAGTCGCTTGGTCGATTTTCTTTTGCCGTTCGTTGTCATCAACGTAGGCAATTCCACCCGCCCCGTCCGGAACGGTCAATCGCGGAGACTCGGTATACATGCGTAGGCGAGTTTGCGCTTCGATACATTTCTTTTTGTCTTCTTCTGCCTTGGATTGTTGCTTTGATTGTTCTTCTTTACGTTCTACTTGACGTTTGTCGAGTGCCTCCCTGGCTTCCGATAAGCTTTGAGGCTGATTAGTCCCACTAGCGCCGGAAGATGAAGGAGTTCCTCCTTTGGTGTTAAAGCGTTTTTTTTCTGTAGCAACTCCTGGAGGAGGAGGACGGTCGGTATATTGAGTTTTTCCGTGTTCATCGACCCATTTGTATACTTGTGCAAGTACCTGAGGAATAGATAGCAGCATTGCTATTAGGAATCCTGTTAATACAAATAATTTCACCGGCACTCTCCTACTAAAGGTTAGTTTAATCAGTTCCACTGTATTTACCGAAGATTTTTGACATTAAATCATAATACCGTGAAATATGCAGAATTCTAAACGCGAATTAAGGCATTTTTTGGCTATAATGTCGCTTTGCCAAGGATTGCCATGTTATGCGGTTGACTGAAAAAGCCCTTACTTTTGATGATGTTCTACTGATTCCTGCTCATTCGACTGTTCTGCCACGTGATGTCAGTTTAGTTACGCAATTGACAGCAGGCATTACGCTCAATATGCCCCTGATATCAGCGGCTATGGATACCGTAACCGAAGCACCATTGGCGATTGCAATTGCACAAGAAGGTGGGATCGGTATTGTCCACAAAAATATGTCCATCGAAGCGCAAGCAATGCATGTCGCGCAAGTCAAACGTTTTGAAAGTGGTGTTGTTAAGGACCCTATTACGATCAATTCTGAAATGACGGTACGTGAGGTGTTGGAATTGATTCGTCGGCACAAAATTTCTGGATTGCCGGTGGTAAAAGGAAAAAAAGTAGTCGGGATTGTGACCAATCGTGATCTGCGTTTTGAAAATAATCTGGATCAAACGATCAAACATATCATGACGCCTAAAAACCGCTTAGTGACGGTGAAAGAAGATACCGCGCGCGAGAAAGTATTGGAACTATTGCATAAACATCGGCTAGAACGTTTGCTGGTTGTTAATGATAAATTTGAGTTATGTGGTTTAATTACAGTAAAAGATATTGTTAAAACATCGGAATATCCTTCAGCCAACAAGGATGAACAAGGGCGCCTACGCGTCGGAGCGGCGATTGGCGTAGGTGAAGGCAGCAATGAACGTGCTACCGCATTAGTCAAAGCAGGCGTCGATGTGATTGTTGTCGATACGGCGCATGGACACTCACAGAGTGTTCTGGATCGTATCGCTTGGTTAAAAAAGAAATTTCCTAAACTGCAAGTCGTTGGGGGTAATGTTGCCACTGCTTCTGCAGCGAGAGCATTGGTTGATAGCGGCGCCGATGCTGTTAAAGTAGGGATCGGTCCGGGATCTATTTGTACTACACGTATTGTGGCTGGCGTGGGTGTTCCACAAATCACGGCAATTCATAACGTATCGGAAGCGCTCAGGGGTAGTGGGATTCCAACCATTGCAGATGGTGGCATCCGCTATTCCGGTGATATTGCAAAAGCCATCGCTGCCGGGGCCAATACCGTCATGCTAGGAGGATTGTTTGCAGGAACTGCCGAAGCTCCAGGCGAAATTGAATTATTCCAAGGTAGAGCCTATAAAACCTATCGAGGCATGGGTTCTTTATCCGCAATGCAGCAAGGTTCCAGTGATCGCTATTTCCAGGAAAAAGAACAAAAGAATAATGATAAATTGGTACCCGAGGGCGTCGAAGGCCGTGTACCGTTTAAAGGAAATATTGCCTCTGTCATTCATCAGCTAATCGGTGGAGTGCGCTCAAGCATGGGGTATTTGGGATGTCAAACAATTGTCGATATGCACGATAAAGCAGAATTCGTCGAAATTACTTCTGCCGGCATGCGCGAATCTCACGTGCATGATGTCCAGATCACCAAAGAAGCACCTAATTATCAGATTAAATAACAATCAACCGTGATGCATCAAAAAATACTGATTCTTGACTTTGGCTCTCAATACACCCAACTGATTGCTCGGCGTATTCGCGAAAGCAGCGTGTATTGTGAGTTGCACCCCTATGATGTAAGTGAAGCATTCATTACTGCATTTGCACCGGATGGCATCATCTTATCCGGCGGTCCCGCTTCGGTCACCGAAGAAATTACACCGCGTGCGCCAAAAATTGTATTCGAGCTCAATGTCCCCGTTTTAGGTATTTGCTATGGTATGCAAACCATGGCTTCGCAACTCGGCGGAGTGGTAAAAAATGCGCAAGTGCGGGAATTTGGTTATGCAGAAATAGAAACAACGCAAGATGGCTTGCTATTTGATGGTATCAATGATCGAACGAGTGTAGAAGGGAATAATCTTTTAGATGTTTGGATGAGTCATGGCGATTCGGTGGTTTCGCTACCCGATGGATTTACCGTTATGGCACGTAATTCCGCTACCCCGATCGCCGCAATGGCGGACGACCATCGACGTTTTTATGGCATTCAATTCCATCCCGAAGTAACGCATACCTTGCAAGGGAAAAGTATTCTCGAGCGATTTGTGCATGATATTTGCGGCATTGGCCATGATTGGAAAATGCTGGACTATGTGGATGAAGCAATCAAAAAAATTCGTGCCACTGTAGGTAGCGACCAAGTCATTTTGGGATTGTCCGGAGGTGTGGATTCATCGGTCGCCGCAGCATTGATTCACCGTGCAATTGGCGAGCAATTAACGTGTGTATTTGTCGATAATGGACTACTGCGCGCACATGAAGCTAAGCAAGTGATGGAAACCTTTACTCATCACTTCACGATGAAAGTCATTCATATCGATGCAAGTCGAGATTTCTATCGCAGTTTGCAAGGAGTTACTGATCCAGAAAATAAGCGTCGCGTGATTGGCCGTGAATTTGTGGAGGTTTTTCAGCGAGAAGCGGAGAAAATTAAAGACGCTAAGTGGCTTGCGCAAGGAACCATCTACCCCGACGTGATTGAATCGGCTAGTAGTAAAACGAAAAAAGCACATAAAATAAAATCGCATCATAATGTCGGTGGACTACCAGAAACACTGCATTTACAGCTGCTGGAGCCCTTGCGTGAATTATTCAAGGATGAAGTACGTGAACTTGGTTTGGCACTGGGTTTGCCACATGAGATGGTGTTTCGCCATCCATTTCCTGGACCAGGATTGGGGGTGCGCATTCTCGGTGAAGTCAAATATGAATACGCTGAATTACTGCGGCAAGCCGATCATATTTTCATCCAAGAGTTGCAGCAGTCGGGGTGGTATGAAAAAACTGCACAAGCATTTGCGGTTTTCTTGCCAATCAAATCAGTGGGCGTGATGGGTGATGGTCGCACCTATGAATATGTGATTGCATTACGCGCTGTGCAAACACAAGATTTTATGACCGCCAACTGGGCAGAATTACCGTATTCGTTACTCAATAAAGTTTCCAATCGGATCATCAACGAGATTCGTGGTATTAACCGTGTGGTGTATGACATTTCAGGAAAACCACCAGCAACGATAGAGTGGGAATAGAAATTATTCTCTAAAGGGCAAGAATTTCTAGGGTTGTTTACAGTATTCAGGACAACGCACAAAAAACTCACTTTATCTGATTATTTGTTGTAAATGTATTTTTACACTTATTTCATAATTCAAACTGTAACAACCCATTGAGAGATAGTTGGCTCGGCTATAATGCAGCATTCGACGCATTAAATAATTTGCTGTTACAGTAAGTAGGTCAACTTTCTTTTCTCACAGCTATATTCATTTTGACGTGAGTACGATTATCAAAAACGCATCTCTTTCTTAAAGTTAAGTGTATGAAAGTGAAAAAAGAATCCGATCATCATTCGGAAAACAGTTCGGAAGATAAGGTGCAGGCTAGTTCTGTTGGTTGGCATTTTGATAATAGTTACGCGCGTTTACCTGAGTATTTCTTCGCAAAGCTTGCACCAGTATCTGTTCAAAAGCCTGATATTGTTATATTGAACCATGCTTTGGCAAATTCGCTGGGTTTAAATTTTGATGCCATTTCGAATGCAGAAGCGGCGAGGGTGTTTTCTGGAAACATGCTGCCCGAAGGCGCGGAGCCGATTGCTCAGGCTTATTCGGGACACCAGTTCGGACACTTTACGATGCTGGGCGATGGACGAGCGATTTTATTGGGAGAGTTGATCACGCCAGAAGGCAGTCGATTTGATTTGCAACTCAAAGGTTCGGGTCAAACACCTTTTTCGCGCCGTGGTGATGGTCGTGCTGCCCTGGCTCCGATGTTACGCGAATATATTATTAGCGAAGCTATGTATGCATTGGGTATTCCTACCACGCGCAGCCTTGCAGTCGTCACTACTGGGGAAAATGTGCGCCGAGAAACACTGTTACCAGGCGCTATTCTGACACGAATTGCTGCGAGTCATATCCGCGTGGGCACATTTGAGTATGCAGCGCGGCAAAGCGATAGCGTTGCTACTAAAATTCTCGCTGATTACACCATTCAACGTCATTTTCCCGACCTAATCGAAACAGATAATCGCTATTTGTGTCTTTTAAATAGAATCATTGAGCGTCAAGCAGAGTTGGTTACTAAATGGTTATTGGTGGGTTTCATTCATGGCGTGATGAATACAGATAATATGAGCGTTTGTGGAGAAACGATCGATTACGGACCTTGCGCATTTATGGATGCTTATGATCCTAATACTGTTTTCAGTTCCATTGATCAATACGGTCGCTATCGCTATAGCCACCAGCCGATGATGGCGCAATGGAATTTGGCTAGATTGGCTGAAACGTTGTTGCCGTTGATCGATCCCGTGCAAGAAAAGGCTCTTGAATTAGCGGGAGATGCCATTGATGGTTTTCCGCAGATTTACCAATCCTATTGGATGAGCGGTATGCACAAAAAACTAGGATTATTCACGGAAGAAGCGCAAGATAACGAACTTTTTACTGCTTTGTTGACCTGGATGCAGCATCACTACGCGGATTATACGAATACTTTTCGCGCGCTTTCTGTTGAAACTTTGCCGAATGATACTCTCTTTGAGGATGCAGAATTTAAAGCTTGGTATGGTCGTTGGCAAGCTCGGTTAGCGCGTCAAGGTTATGCAAAATCTGAGTCATTGGAATTGATGAGAACCAATAATCCTGCAATCATTCCACGTAACCATAGAGTCGAGGAAGCTCTATTGGCTGCTTCTGAACACAGTGATTATACTGTGCTGCATAAACTTTTATCTGCGATCTCAAAACCGTATGATGCGCTGGCTCAATTCAATGACTACCACTCACCACCATTGTCTTCAGAACGCGTTTATCAAACATTTTGCGGCACGTAACAACAATAAACTGATCAGCCCATGAGTTTTTATCAACATATTCTCAAAAAATAGCGAATTTTTATGTTCAGCGATATCAATCCAATAAGAAAAAAGTTATCCATTAATTTGTATCAAACACGTATATGCCGCTGATTACCATAGAAAATGCTTGTTTGGCTTTTGGCCATCACGCTTTACTCGATCATACCAATTTACAACTGGATCCCAATGAACGTGTGGGACTCATAGGTAGAAATGGAGGCGGGAAATCCAGCTTGCTACGTGTTCTCGCCGGTGAAATAAAGCTGGATGATGGCAAATATTGGCAAGCGCCGAACTTAAAGCTGGCCTATGTTCCTCAAGAACCTGTTTTAGTTCCTGCCAATACGGTTTACCAGGAAATTTCCAGAGCATTAGGCGCGGTTAGCAAAGTATTGTTGGAATATCATGAAGTGTCACATGCTTTGAGCCACCATCAAGCCGATACTGAAAAATTACTAACACAGCTAGAAAATCTGCAAGGTTTGTTAGAAACACAAGATGGCTGGAACCTGCAAGCAAAAATAGAAACCGTTATCGATCGATTGAATTTGCAAGCCGATGTGTTGATTGAACATCTTTCAGGTGGAATGAAAAAAAGAGTAGCGTTAGCGCGTGCCTTGGTCACTGAACCCGAAGTGCTATTGCTCGACGAGCCTACCAATCATCTGGATTTATCTTCCATCGAATGGTTAGAAAATTTATTACGCGATTTTAGCGGTAGCATTTTGTTGATTACCCATGATCGGCGTTTTTTGGATAATGTTTCGTCTCGAATCGTTGAGCTGGATCGCGGCATGCTGCAAACTTTTAATGGCAATTTCACGGATTATCAAAACAAAAAAAACGAAATGCTCGAAGTGGAAGCTATTCATCAGCAAAAATTTGACAAATTTCTAGCTCAGGAAGAAGTGTGGATCCGTAAAGGGATCGAAGCAAGACGAACTCGCAATGAAGGTAGAGTAAGACGGTTGGAAGCATTGCGTTTACAGCGTGCCGCAAGACGCGAAAAAGTTGGCAAAGCCAATATCACGGTGGAAGTGGGAGAACGGTCAGGAAAACTGGTAGCTGAATTGGAGAATGTCACTAAAAGTTTTGGCGACAAAATGATTATTAATAATTTTTCTTGCCGTATCCAACGAGGCGATCGAGTCGGATTGTTGGGGCCGAACGGCGCTGGAAAATCTACTTTGTTGAAGTTGCTGCTGGGTGAATTGCAGCCAGATTCAGGTAACATCCAACAAGGAACGAAGTTATCGGTGGCTTATTTCGATCAAATGCGCGAACAACTCGATGAAGAAATGAAGTTGGTCGATACCATTAGCCAAGGCTCTGATTTCATCGAAATTAATGGCAAACGTAAGCATGTCATCAGTTATTTAGAAGATTTTTTATTTCCACCCGAACGCGCGCATTCTCCGGTCAAGTCGCTTTCCGGCGGCGAACGCAATCGCTTATTATTGGCGCGTTTGTTTACTCGGCCCGCGAATGTTTTGGTCCTCGATGAACCAACTAATGATTTGGATATTGAAACACTGGAATTACTAGAAGCGTTGTTGCAAGAGTATGACGGCACAATATTTCTGGTTAGCCATGACAGAGAATTTCTTGATAATGTCGTAACACAAGTCATTGCGTTTGAGGGAGAAGGCATTCTCCGTGAGTATATTGGCAGTTATCAAGATTGGGTTAGAACAAAAGCGGCACAAACAACAGAAGTTAGTTCTAAAGTATTACCAAAACAACAAGAAGCTGCTGCTACCTTGAACTCAACTGTCTCCAACGTTGCTTCTTCTGTTACTAAGAAACTTAGTTATCAAGAAAATCGAGAATTGCAGGCATTACCTGGTAAAATTGACGGCCTGGAACAAGAACAAAAACATATTGCGCTGCGGTTAAACGAACCCACGTTATATCGCGAGAATTCGGGTGAGGTGAAGTTGTTACAAAAGCGCCTTGCCGCCATTGAAGACGAACTGATGGCATGTTTTTCTAGATGGGAGGAATTGGAGTCAAAATCAGTAAAAAAATAGCTGTGTGAATGAAGGGGTTCGAATGGGATTTCCCCATAAACAACATGGACATGCTTACAGATTTCATTGACCAAATCGGGCACATCGTTTAAAGTTCAACTTTTAGAGAAGGAGGAATAGATGAAACACAAGAATATGATGAAATTGGTGCTAGCTTTAAGTATTTTTTTAGTATTTGGCGTTGCTCAAGCCGCTGATTCTGGATCGAACGACAAATTTACCATGAGTGACAAAGCCTCGATGTGTGTTGGCTGTCACGGAATTCCTGGTTACAAAACTGCTTTCCCAAGCGCTTATAGTGTTCCGAAATTAGGTGGCCAACATGCCGAATACATTGTAAAAGCTTTGGAAGGATATAAAAGCGGTACGCGTAGCCACCCTACCATGACAGCTTTGGCAAAAACTTTGTCGCAAAAAGACATTGAAGAGTTGGCAGCTTACTATGCCAAAATGAATTAAGTCTCGTCTATAAATCGCAAGGAAGAAATTATGAAGAATTATGTGATAGCCGCATTAAGCGGAGCCGCTTTAATACTTTCCGGTCAAGTTGTGGCTGCTGATATCGAAGCGGGAAAAACTAAGGCAGCCGAAGTTTGCGCTTCATGTCATGGCTTGGACGGCAATAGTCCAGCACCAGCTTTCCCTAAAATTGGTGGGCAGTATAGAACCTATATCGTAAAAACACTAAAAGATTATAAATCTGGAGAGCGTAAAGATCCTATCATGGCAGGAATGGCAGCTGCTCTGACTCCGGCCGATATTGAAAATTTGGCTTTTTACTACTCAAGCCAACAAGGCCCTTTGAATTCAAAAAAATAATATTGGCAAATCGATAAATCGCTTTTATTAGAGCAATAATTTATTTCCAGTAATAAAAGATAAAAAATTAAAGCGGGATAGATCAGTTTGTCTATCCCGTTTTGTTTTTTTATGAAAGCTAATTCGTTACTTGCTGATCTAAGCAATTCAGATAAATGATGGCATCAGGGGCAGTATTGTGTCGTTGAGCATGCCAAATCATTTCTGCTAAACATTCCATGACTTGATGAGTTGCATCATGTTCATCGCTAGTGATTTCTAACAACCGATTAAAGCGATCGCATATTCCAATCGGTTGATTGATCGATAACTGCTCTTTGATTGCTACATGCATACTCATGTGAAGAAAAGGATTGGTATCGCCCATTTCCGGCAAGTAATCTTGATCTAGAAATTTCTCTTGATTATTGAGAATGGAATGATACTCTGGATGCAATAGTATGACTTCAATAACAATTGTTTCGATGCCTGATAACATCTCGTGCTTTTGGTATTTTCTCCAAGTATGAAAAAATAATTGACGAACTTGCTCACGTGAAGGATTAAACATTATTTAGAAATCTAACCAATTGTTTTGTATCTCTATTTCGAAAAATTGTTCATCAAACCTAAAGTCATTCGAAATACTCATTTTTATCCACAGAATCTATTAAATAGTTAGTCTTTATAAATCTTTTTCTACGCATCCACACCCACTCTTTCAAAACTTCAGAGTATTACAGTGCAAAAAATCAAAAATACACAAAGCCGCGTTATGCTAACTTTAAAAACGTTATCCAGATAACAGGTTAAATTTTATTTTAATAAACTTCTTTCCATATCGTATAGTATCTTTGTAAAAAAAAATCTATTATTATTGTATAGTTACATTTAAGTAAAACATGGTCGCGAAAATTAATTAAAAATTAATATTCTTTTTTTTGCGGTTATTGGACGAATTTCGAATTTGTTTAAAAATATCCTTTTTATATGTGTCGGAAATATCTGTAGAAGCCCCATGGCTGAAGGTATCTTGGACCATTTACTTACCACATCAAATAGAACTGACTATATAGTAAATTCAGCAGGACTTCATGCGTTGGTAGGAAGAAACCCTGATCCTTATGCTTGTCAGCTTTTATCAGAGAAAGGGATTGATATTTCCGATCACAAAGCTTGCCAGGTTGATCTATCAATGATACGGAATGCACAATTAATTTTAGTGATGGAACAAAAACAAAAACGTATAATAGAAAACTATGATTCTAGCGCAAGAGGAAAAGTCTATCGACTAGGAGAATGGGGTAGATTTGATATCATTGATCCATATCAGCAAGAGATTGGTGTTTTTGCAAAATCACTTCAATTAATTGAAACGGGTTTATCACAATGGTTAAAAAAATTATAAAAATTAGTTAATTAATTATCAAATAAGCTATCATAGCGAGGTATGTAGAAGTATAATTTACATTTTAAGTTTTCACATTGCGCATCACGAAATTAACAAACAATTAGAATAAGAATATCTAAGCTTACAGTGCAATATGTCAAAAGGTAATTACTATACGATAGCTTCTAACTTGTATATTTTGATTACATTTTCTACATTCTTGTCTTTTAGAAACATTCATTTTGCATAAATAACATTATCAACTTTTCCTTTCTTTTTTATGTCGGATATCAGGCTCCTTATAACAAAAATAATTTTTCTGGTAATCGTGATTAGTCAAATTCCTGCTTGCACGATTGTTCCTGGTCAGCACGTAACGCAATTTGCTACTCAATCAAGTATTGAATTTCCTGTTAAAGAAAACGAGCAAATTATTTTAAAGAAATTAAATATACAAACAATTGACGCTAAACTTATTATTGATTTAGAAAAGGATATCAATAATCGAAGTTTAGGCCCTAATAATGTAGCAAGTCAGTATTTTGACTACCGAATAGGTTCTAAAACTACAAAAGGGGTACCCGCAAAAAAGAACTATGAACAATATCGTGTTGGGCCTCGTGATATTCTAAATATCACGGTTTGGGGACACCCCGAACTCACAATACCAGCGGGTGAATTTAGATCTCCCTCAACGGCTGGGAACGTAGTTGGTGAAGACGGGACGTTTTTTTATCCTTTTGCGGGCTCAGTAAAAGCTGCGGGCAGAACTGTTGAAGAAATTCGAGAAGAACTAACAAAAAAATTATCACGTTATATTGAAAAAGTTCAGCTAGATGTAAGGGTGGCCGATTATCGGAGTCAACGCGTTTATGTAGTGGGAGAAGTTGCAAACCCCGGAGTCTATCTTGTTAAAGATATTCCTTTAACTGTTTTAGAGGCTATCAATAGCGCCGGAGGAGTTACAGCCTTGGCAGACTTGCGTAATATCACTTTAACCAGAAAAGACAAAACTTACAGTATAGACCTACTGAGTCTTTATGAAGGTGGAAATATTAATCAAAACGTATTGCTTGAACAAGGTGACGTACTCAACGTTCCGGATAATATGTTGAATAAGGTTTTTGTACTTGGCGATACAATGTTCGGCAGAGGATTTAGTCAGAGACCACGTAGTGTGATTATGAATAAAGGTCGCATGACACTGACAGAAGCTTTAGCCGAGGGGGGCGGGTTTGATCAAGCGACTTCCGATGCCGCCAGGGTTTTTGTTTTTAGAGCAAGCTTAGGCAAATCTGAAATATTCCATTTAGATGCGAAGTCTCCTGATGCCTTGATTCTGGCTGATCGTTTTCCTTTACACCCACGTGATGTGGTATTCGTTGATCGGGCAGAAGGGATAAGATGGAATCAAATCATTGCTCAAGTTGCCCCTACAGTCCAACTATTGAATATATTCGATGGCTCCATGAGAGTTCAACCATTTGCAACGGTTCCAATTCAATAGCGGTATTATCCAACCCAGATTCCGGATTTGGGTATTTGAGATAAATACTGATTTATTTTAATTCATATTAATCAAGATGATAGATTCTTCTAATAAAAATTTAAAAGATTTAAGTAACAATTTACTCGATCACGAACAAAAAGAAATAGATTTGGTTGAGTTTTTGGCAATAATATCGAATGGGAAATGGATAATAGGTTGGGTTACATTGACTATTTTATTATTAGGGGTTGCAAAAGCTTTTTTAGAGCAACCCACTTATAAAGCCGATGTAATCATGCAGGTTGAAGAAAAAACTAAGACGTTGATTGGAATGAAACAATTAGAGGATGTTTTTCAATCTAATTTACCCGTGTTAGCTGAAGTTGAGCTTATAAAATCAAGGAAAGTATTAGGCCAAGCTATTAAAAACCTCAAATTAGATATTGAAGTAAAACCAGATTATTTTCCTATTATTGGTGAATTATTCTCTGAAAGATTTCAAGATTCCAGTATCGAACAAAAAACAATGTCGAATATCAATAAAGAACTGGCGAGCTATATTAGCGGTTCAGAAGTCATTCAAATTGATATTCTTTCCGTACCGAAAGATTTACAAGATCAAGAATTGGTTTTGGAAGTAGGCGAAGCCGGGTACTTTAAAATTATCTATGAAAATCAAACCATACTTGAAGGAGTCGCTGGAAAATCTCTTAGCAGAGTAATTCAAGAAGGCCAAGAACCATTGACAATACAAATTTCTCGCTTAGAAACAAATCCTGGTAAGCGTTTCATTGTTCGGAAAGTTTCTGAAATCAAAGCTATTAATTCTTTGAAAGAAAATTTAATGGTTTCTGAAAAAAACAAATTAACCGGAATACTAGAATTAACTTTTGAATCAAAAAATCCAGAGCTTGCTGTGCGAATAATCAATGAAATTGCTAATATATATGTGCAACAAAACATTGCGCATAAATATGCCGCAGCAGAGCAAACATTGAACTTTGTCGAACAACAATTGCCCTTTCTGCAAAAACAAAAAGACTCAGCAGTCAATGCCTTAAATGAATATAAAAACCGCAAGGGATCTATTGATTTCAATACTGAAACAAGCAATATTCTTAAAGACTTAGTTAATTTAAAAACACAAGTCACGTTATTACAACAAAAACGTGATGAGTTAAGACAAACCTTTACCGAATCACATCCTAATGTGATCGCCGTTAATAAACAAATTGCAAGATTAAAAGAACAGATACAATCTAGCGATAACAAGATCAAAGTATTACCCGAAACGCAGCAAATCATTTTAGCCTTATCAGGAGACGTGGAGATAAGCACTAATCTATACAATACATTGTTTGATAAAGCTCAAGCATTAAAGGTAAGTAAAGCTGGTACAGTCGGAGATGCAAGAGTTATCGATTATGCTTTATTGCCTGACTTCCCCATTAAACCAAAGAAAGCTTTAATTATTGCAATTGCGCTACTCATTGGCCTTTTCTCTGGCATCGCCACAGTATTTATTCGTAAAATGTTGCAACGCGGAATGGAGGATCCAGATCTCATAGAAAAGCAATTGGGTGTTCCAGTTTATGCAACGATTGCTCACAGTAAAAACCAAGAAATACTAAATAAAAGAATAGAAAAAGCCGGGAAATCTTTATCTCTTAACGCTGAACCAGTTTTATTGGCCAGAACCAACAGTGAGGACATCGCTATTGAAAGCTTACGCAGCTTACGTACGAGCCTACATTTTTCTTTATTGGATGCAAAGAATAATATTATTTTAATTTCTGGACCTGGACCCAATATTGGGAAATCTTTCGTTGCAGCTAACCTTGCTGCTGTAGTCGCTGATAGCGGAAAAAAAGTATTATTAATAGATGCTGATTTGCGCAAAGGCGCTATTAACAAAATAATGAACATAGGTAGAGAAAAGGGACTTTCTGAACTTATTCTGAACACTATATCAATAGATCAAGCTACGCGTCACATACCTCTAGCTAATGTTGATTTTATTCCTACTGGTGCCTATCCACCTAATCCTTCAGAGTTATTATTACATGAAAGATTTGGTGTTTTTCTTGAAACAGTAAGTAAGCAATATGATTTGGTAATCATTGATTCTCCTCCTATTCTAGCTGCTACAGACGCGGCCATAATTAGTCGCTTTACAAGCGCAACTTTCATGGTGATAAAAGCTGGTTTACATACTCGTGCTGAATTAGAACAAAGTATCAAGAGATTTTCGCAGTCAGGTGTAAATATAAAAGGAATCGTATTGAACGATATCTTCGAAACATCTTCCCGCTATGGGTATGGTTATAATAGATACGCCTACCAATATAGCTATAAAAAAAATGGAACTGCAGTAGATTAACTCAGAATTCTAGCAAGAATGGCATATACTCTCCCTTTGGATGGACAAATATTCGTAGAATTTCGGAATCTCCTGATAACGGAGATTTCCATGAATAAAAGTAGATTTTACAGAAAATCAGATTGTTGCCAGACGGTGTCAACATTGAATGTGATAGATGAGCAAACCGAGAATGCCTAACCATCGAATCGGCACATCGATCCCTTTGGCGGGGTGGATCCACGTTTAAGCCGCCTGATTTTTTAGCAATTTGGCTCGTAAAAAATCCGCCTCCGCAGCATGCAAAAGTTTCTAGTTATTTGCCGTAAAAGTCTAGAATTTACAATAAGAAGGCACCCAACTTTTTGAGATGATCGCTTCAGGTAATTGCGTATAATCAAATTGTTCTCCGTCTTCTACCATTTGCTTAACATTAAATAGAATTGCCATTTCGGGTATGTCTCTAAAAAACATGGTATAGAACGGCTTAACGAGAAGTTTCGAAACGCGTATGCCAATCGGACCAATAAAATTTCTTCTTTGTCCAACATGGGCTACTTCGTCAATAGTAATTTCGTTAAGAATTTCTTTTAAACGAGCGCTTACTTCGGGTTCATCTATAAATAGCTTGCCTATCAAATCATCTAAATGGCAGTAAAAAGTAACACCCATTAATTCTGTCACGAAAGCTGGCGTATCGAGCAAGTAAGAAGGTAATTTTGGAAATTGCTCATAAATTTTTTCTTTCATGGGACTCAGCGGAACCCATTTCACTTCGTCTAAACCGCAGGTTCGTAGCATTTCATCAAACAACCTAACATGACAAAACTCTTCAGCCAAGTGAAAGCGACTAATTTTATCTTCAATCGTATAAGAATTTTCCATATTGGGAATGACTTCCCACGCGCCCTTAATGCCAATCCACTCATGCCGAGCAAATTTATAGATCGCTGAAAGTACAAGAACCAATGGATCTAAAGTTTTAGGGTCGTCTTGCATTTCAACATAATTACGATAAAAAGCCTCAGAATCTTCGAGCGGTTTTCTAAGTCGGATGGGATTATCTTGAAAATATTTGAGCCTTGCCCTTTTTTTAGCGAGATCTTTTTCTTCCTCTAAAAGTTCGCCGCCATGATTCTGGGTAAAAATCCAATAGTTTTCGAAATTAGTGTTTCTTTCAGTTTTCGAAGCTGAGGTAAATATAGAACGATATTTTGATTGTAGCATTTTGATTATTTGTAGTTATTAAAGTTATATTAAGCTGTTGCGGAAAAATGCGCAGCATTTGATAGAAATGCTGGATTTTAGGCCCGATTTGCCACACGATCATTTTTACGACTCAACAATGTATTGTTTTGATTGCTATACCTCTTTGTAGTATTGGATTCAATGAACAGCCATCTTAAGGAGCTAAGAATAAAATCAAGTTAATATTTATAAAAATAACTAACAAGAAAATTACCCTCTTCTAAAGAAAAAATTTAGTTATCAGAAGTTAATCCTCCTAACTAGGAACGATTATTCAGTCACTTTGTTTACATGTTTCAATTGTGTGACATTAAATATCCTGAAATATTCGAGAATAACAACTTGAAACTCTCTATTTAAAGGATTAAATGTAAGAACTTTTCGGCCAAAGCATTGTTATTAGAGTCCCCAACACTATCAACCGAAGTTTCAATATTGACCTCAATCAGGCGTTCCGTATAGCGAATCAACAAATGCCATCATCATTTCGACCGGCGGTGAAGCCCCGTCCGTGCGAAATAGGCGGATGCTTTACAAAATCTATCATTGACCCGCTTCAACTCTCGATTTTTCTGTTCCAATTTCTTGCGTCGTTTATGGTTCGATGTCGACATACTACCTCGAATTCCTCGATCCGCCTCCGTTCATCTTATCTTATCCAGGTCCACAACGTTTCCGTTGTGCAGCCAATCTTCGGTGCAATTGAATTAATCACCAACCATTGCGATTCATGCACTTTTTTGCTGCTCGAACATCAATCTTACCGCTCTTTCTCACACTTCCGGTGAATAACTGATTTGTTTTTTTATTTCTTCCCCCCTTTCAAATCATTTTATCCCCGGAAAAACTGGGGCGATTCACCTTTGCTGTTTTAGAATGAATGAACTGATCCAATAATCACCAACTAGTGAAGTCGATTGAAAATATTCCACCAGCAGAATTTGGAATGGCATATTATTGTCGATTGAAAGAGTCAGTCGATTTAGCTTGACTCCGAACAAATAGTCTCTGGAAAACACGGAGCGATTCAATTCCAAGGAGTCAACATGACCAACCCCACGATTCAACCCTATTTAATGTTTGGCGGACACTGCGAAGAAGCGCTCGAATTCTATCATACCGCTTTGGGTGCGCAGATCGATATGCTGATGCGCTTTAGTGAAAGTCCTGATCCCACGCCACCCGGCATGCTACCGCCCGGTTTTGAAAACAAAGTCATGCATGCCAGCTTCCGCATCGCCGGTAATGTTTTGATGGCTTCAGATGGTTGCGAGGTGGAAACGCAATTTAAAGGCTTCTCACTGTCCATCTCAGTTGCCACCGAAACCGAAGCGGACCGATATTTTTCCGCACTCTCCGATGGTGGTCAAGTGCAAATGCCGCTGACCAAAACCTTCTGGTCACCGCGCTTCGGCATGCTCACCGACCGTTTTGGAGTGAGTTGGATGGTTAACGTTGTCACTACCGAATGCATCCAATGAACGAAATGACGTCACGCTGTATTTCAACCATCGGCATCACGGCAGCGTTGCTCATCGCCGGAACTAGTTGCACCACTCAGCAACTGTACAGTACTGGTCAAGCATGGCAGCGAAATGAATGCAACAAGTTTATCGACCAACAGGAGCGCAGCCGCTGCCTGTCGAGTACCAACACTTCGTATGAAACGTACAAGCAACAATCGCGTGCTGACAAAGAGCCCAGGTAATGATCACCGTTTGCTTTTATTGCGCCATCTCGGCGCGAGTCAGTGAAGGGTTATTGGCAAAATATCCTTTAATTCCCATGAAGACTGCATTGGCCATTTTGTTTTGATAATCTTGGCTGCGTAGTTTTTCTTCTTCGCTAGGATTACTCAGAAAAGCGGTTTCAACTAAAATGGAGGGAATATCGGGTGATTTCAATACGGCAAACCCCGCTTGCTCAACGTTTCTTTTATGCAAATGATTGATTTTTCCTAGTTGTTTTAATACCGCATCAGCTAATTTGACGCTGTCATTGATGGCTGCATTGAGTGATAAATCGAGCAACAATTCTTTTAAGTCTCGCGATTTGGATGTGATGTCAATGCCGCCCATCAGATCGTTGTCTACGCTGTTTTCCTTGTTGGCGAGCCAACTTGCGGTGGTAGACGTAGCGCCGTGTTCCGAGAGTGTAAATACCGATGAACCATGCGCATGCGATTTAGGATTGGCATCGGCGTGAATCGAGACAAATAGATCGGCATTGGCGCGGCGTGCGTTGATGCGTCTCTGTGGCAATGAAATATAGTGATCATTGTCTCGTGTAAGCACTGCACGCATATTCGGCTCTTTGTCAATTCGTTCTTTCAACTTGCGGGCAATTGCCAGCGTTACATCTTTTTCTTGCGTTCCCATGTAACCAATCGCACCAGGATCTTTGCCGCCATGCCCCGCATCAATGGCAACGACGATGATCTTAGGTACCATTACCGATTTGCGATTCTCGCTTTTTTTGGTCGAATTGCTTTCTGTTTGCTTGGTTTGCAAACCTAATTTTTCGGGCTTAGTCCGCGGTCGATGAGTCTGTGTTTGCGTTATTTTTTCTGGTAGTTCATTACCAAGTAACGTACTAACGAGTTGATCCAATTGATCTGATTCAGCGGCTATTTTATTCTTTGGGCTTTTCTTTTGAGCGCCACTGGCAGTAAGTTTTTTGGCTTTTTCAGGATGATAAATGTCTAGTATTAAGCGATGCAAAAAACCATCTTGCGGCTTCAATGAAAAAGCATGAGGCACCACATTGGCTTTCAAATCAAATACTAAACGTACTACATCAGCATTAAATTGTCCAATGCGAATTTTTCGTATCAGAGGATCGATTGCATTCACTTTCTGAGTCAAAGCACCCAACGTATTCGATAACTTAATATTATTGAGGTCTAAGACCACTCTGTGTGGATTCTCTAAAGTGCTTAAATCGTATTGTAGCGGCTCGTTCGATTCAAGTGTGATGCGCGTGTAATCGGGTGTTAATCCTATGTTGACTGATTTTAGATTTCCTTCGACTGCCAACGCAGCTTGATTGAAAGCCATCAAGTTCAAAAAAATTATGAACAAAAAACTCAAGACACGAATCTGCCTTGAGAAAATTGAGTATTTCTCTATTGAGTTTTGTTGTGAGATCGCCAATGTTCTAAACACCGTTTCCCTGCATCGGTATGCGCTTTAATTTCTACGTTACGGCCTGTTTCAAGGATTTTTATAGCAATCTGTAAGTCCGCGAGTGGTAATAGGTTTCCTGCTTTTTCGGGCCATTCGACAAAACAAATCGATGCCGAATTAAAGTACTCACGAAAACCCGCGTCTTCCCATTCTTGATAGTCATTGAATCTATAAAAATCAAAGTGATACAAGTATAACCTAGAAATTTTATAGATTTCAACTAAATTATAGGTCGGACTCTTGACCGTGCCTTGATAACCAAGGCCGTGTAAAATGCCACGCACCAGCGTGGTTTTGCCAGCACCTAGATTTCCGATCAAATTGATCACTAAGCCAGCTTGCAATTGGGACGAAAAATTGTTGCCAAAATCCAACATGGCAGCCTCATCAGCAAGGTAATAGAGATTATCGTATGGCTTCGAATCAGAATCAGTGGGATCTGGTAATTTCATAGTGAACTATCAATAAGATTGAAACAAAGATGATCGATTATGCCGTGTTGGCAAACAGTATAAAAGAGTGGGGTAAAGCACTCGGGTTTCACGATGTGCGTATCGCAGATGCGCAGGCTGATATGTCCAAGGTGGAATCGGAGTTGTCTGAATGGTTAAGTAAAGAGTATCACGGCGACATGGATTACATGGCGAAACATGGTACTAAACGTACCCGACCAGCCGAACTCGAACCGGGGACGCAACGTGTCATATCCGTATGCATGAACTATGCGCCGCCTGATGTGAAAGATAGTTGGGAAGTCATTCATGATGGGCAAAAAGCGTTTATTTCGCGGTATGCATTAGGGCGCGATTATCACAAAGTATTGCGTGCACGGTTACAAAAATTAGCGGATAAAATCACAGAACAAGTTGGCACATTTCATTATCGTGTTTTTTCGGATAGCGCACCCGTTATGGAAGTCGCTTGGGCGCAACAATCGGGGTTGGGGTGGAGTGGTAAACATACGTTACTACTGTCGCGTCAGGCTGGCTCGATGTTTTTTTTGGCGGAAATTTATACTGATTTACCCTTGCCTATTGATGAGCCAACCGTCAATAGCTATTGTGGCAGTTGCACTCGGTGTATCGATGTTTGCCCAACACAAGCCATTGTTGCACCCTATTCGGTCGATGCACGGCGCTGTATTTCATATCTCACGATAGAATTAAAAGACAGTATCCCAGAAGATTTGCGACCTTTAATAGGCAACCGTATTTATGGGTGCGATGATTGCCAATTGGTATGTCCGTGGAACAAATACGCACATATCACAATGGAAAACGATTTTCATGTACGCAATGGCCTGGACAACGCTTCCTTGCTAGAATTGTTTGCCTGGGATCAACAAATGTTTGAAACTCGGCTTGCTGGAAGCCCAATTCGCCGCATTGGTTATGCACAGTGGTTGCGCAACATCGCCGTTGGACTGGGTAACGCACCTTATTCAAGTGAAATAGTCAACGCGTTACAAGCGCGGTTAAATGATTCGTCTGAATTGGTGCGAGAGCACGTGCAATGGGCGCTCAAACAACAAAATAACAAGCAGTCATCAGGAAATCATTCGTCATGAATCAACGATCGATCATTGGAACACCACTGTCGTCTTCAGCCACCAAAGTCATGCTGTTAGGCAGTGGCGAGTTAGGCAAAGAAGTTATTATTGCGTTGCAACGTTTGGGCGTCGAAACTATTGCGGTCGACCGTTACGCGAATGCACCGGGCCATCAAGTAGCCCATCACGCGCATGTCATTAATATGGCTGATGGACAGGCGCTGCGAAAATTAATCGAACAAGAACGCCCACATATTGTTGTGCCGGAAATCGAGGCCATTGCAACGGATACTCTACTCGAATTGGAGCAGCAAGGCATAGTAACGGTAATTCCAACCGCACGTGCCGCTCAGTTAACGATGAATCGTGAAGGAATCCGTACGCTTGCAGCAGAAACATTGAAGTTGCCAACATCACCATATGCGTTTGCCAGTAACCTACAGCAACTACAGACTGCCATTGATAGCGGCATTGGATATCCATGTTTTGTCAAGCCGGTGATGTCTTCTTCAGGTAAAGGTCAATCGCGTGTTGATCACGCTCAACAAGTTGAAGCCGCTTGGAATTACGCGGCCAGCGGTAGTCGTGTGGATCAAGGGCGTGTCATCATCGAAGGCATGATCGATTTTGACTATGAAATCACGCAACTCACCGTGCGAGCATTGGATAATGATGGCCACACACAAACCCATTTCTGTGAACCGATCGGTCATATTCAGGTGCATGGCGATTACGTTGAAAGTTGGCAGCCTCAACCGATGACATCGCTGGCACTACAACGCGCTCGAGACATTGCGAAAAAAGTAACCGACAACTTAGGCGGCTTAGGTATCTTTGGCGTAGAGCTTTTCGTCAAGGGAGATCAAGTGTGGTTTAGTGAAGTCAGCCCACGTCCACACGATACCGGCATGGTCACGATGTGCAGCCAAAAACAAAGTGAATTTGAATTGCATGCACGCGCCATTTTAGGACTACCGATCGATACATCCCTATTGAATCCGGGCGCCAGTGCAGTTATTTATGGTCAACTGGAAGCGCAAGGCACTGCATTCTCGGGCATCTCTGCAGCGCTGAGCGTACCGCAAAGCGATCTACGCTTATTTGGTAAACCTGAGTCTTTTATGCGTCGCCGTATGGGAGTCGCTTTAGCCAATGGAGTCGATACAAATCAAGCGCGCGAGCGTGCTAAACTGGCCGCTAGCCGGGTGATACCGACCCAAAAATAATCTCAATCAATTAATAATAAAGGAAAATATGATGACAATCGAACAACTCAACGCACAATTCGGCATCGCAGGCAAAGTGGAATTGATCGCCGGTAACGGTGGACTGCCGATGATTCAAGTGAAAACCGCCAAAGCCAAAGCGCTGATCTCGATCCACGCCGGTCAGGTATTGTCGTATCAGCCTGCCGGTGAGCCGGAAGACGTGATGTTCTTGAGCGCCAAAGCCTATTACCAGGACGGCAAAGCCATCAAAGGCGGTGCGCCGATTTGTTGGCCGTGGTTCGGCGCCGACCCCGAAGGTAAAGGCCGTCCGGGGCACGGCTTTGTTCGTAACCGCGGCTGGAACGTGGTAGCCACCGAAGCGCTAGCAAATGGCGACATCAAAGTGACCGTTGGACTGGACGATATGGCGGAAACGCAAGCCATTTGGCCGCATGCCTTCAGCCTGCGGCAGGAAATCGTGATCGGTGATTCGTTAAACCTGTCATTGATCACGCGCAACACCAGCAAGGAAGCATTCACCATTACACAAGCATTTCATACCTATTTTAAAGTCGGCGATATTGCCCGCGCCAAAGTAACGGGACTTGCCGGTTGCGACTATCTCGACAAAGCCGGTGGTGGCAACGCGCAAAAACAGCAAACCGGAGACGTGACCATCGGTGCCGAAGTCGACCGCATTTATCTCAATGTCGGCAATACCCTGACCATCGACGACGGCGCATTCAACCGCCGCATCCAAATCACCTCGCAAGGCAGCAAAACCGCCGTGGTGTGGAACCCATGGGAGAAAATCGCCAAAGACATGGCCGACCTGGAAGACGATGACTACAAACGTTTGCTGTGTGTGGAAACGACCAATGCGGCGAATGATGTTCGAGAAGTTGCTCTGGGTGAGGAGTGCCGGTTGGTGGCTGATTATCGGGTGGTGCGGGGTTAACGTGTTGATTGTGAATGAGTGATGTTAGGATCTGATACTTAGGATTCTGCGATCTGATCAAGTCAATTTTGTGATTGACATTGTTATGTCAAGATGGACTCCTTACGCGTGATAGCTACATTAATAAAGCGAGGTTGATATGAAATTGTCTTTTGAAAACTTAGGTGCTCTTGATAAGGGCGAGATAGAGCTTGCAGATCTCACTATAGTCTGTGGTGAAAATAATACGGGCAAAACCTACGTTACCTACGCGCTTTATTGTTTGCTAAAAACCTGGAAGAGATTGATTAATCTTCATTTGACGAGAGAGTTTTCGGAACTACGGCAGTATGGTGTTGTAAGAATTGATGCGCAGGAAAAAATTGTTAATAAATGGTCTGATATTAGCAAGTCTGTTTTGGAGAAATTTCACAGCTCGTTTCCTGAAATGCTTGCATCAAAGAGCGATTTATTCAAGAGTACAGAGCTTGATTTTTTGATAAAAATTGATGATCGCTGGAAAAAAGAAATCTTCTCAAGAGAATTGCGGAGTGGAAAGGACAAGCTTCTTGTTACCATTCTTAAGCAAGAAAACTCTTCAGTCGTAGAGATTGCTGCTCCAAAACCTGATGAAGGAATGAACTCTCCAATTAATCCATTGAGAGAATTTATCGAGGAGGCGTTGGTTGACATGATTCTGTCGGGCAGCATGCCAAACGTATTTATGGTCAGTACAGAACGTACTGGAGCGACCACCTTTCGCAACGAATTGAATTTGGCAAAAAACAGAATTATAGATTTATTGACGCAAACACATAAGGATGGGGGCGGCGACTTAACGCCCGGCATGGTATTCGATACCATATATCGTAGAAAAGACTATGCAATGCCTGTCGATGATAATGTTCGCTTTACGAATGCTTTGCCAAGTGCCGAGAGCGAGCTCAGTCCACTGCTCAAAGAAGAGTCTTCATTACTCGATCAATTCGCCAAAATTGTTGGCGGTCACTATTCAACGAATAAAGATGGAGTTACTTATTTTCAGCCCAAAGGTACTAAAGTGAAACTCGGGCTTGGTGAAGCGTCAAGTGCGGTGCGATCACTGCTTATTGTTTGGTATTGGCTAAAATATCAAGCAATGAAAGGTGATTTGCTCATGATCGATGAGCCGGAGCTTAATTTGCATCCAGAAAATCAACGCAGAATGGCTCGTTTTATTGCTGCCTTGGTTAATGCGGGTGTTAAGGTGTTTATAACTACACACAGCGATACAATCATTCGGGAGATCAATACCCTTATCATGCTTTCGCGCAATCTTCCCCATTTTGAACAAGTTCGCGAGGAACAGGGTTATGGGAAAAACGAGCAACTTACTCATGACAAGGTTGTTTTGTATGTAACTGGAGAGGATAAGTTTGTTGTTGAGGGGGCCAAAAACAGACGAACGCTCAAGACTCTTTTAAAAATTACTCCTAACGAGAAGCTCGGGATTGATGTGGAGTCCTTTGACAAAACCATTCTGGATATGAGTCGGATGCAGGACGATCTGCGTTATGGGGGAGAGTGATGACACAAGTGTTGCAAACGCTCGGTCAAATACTTAACCCCGATAAATGTGCTCAAAGTACAAATTCAACGCTCACCATTGCAGAAAGAGATAAACAGGCTAGTCTCAAGAGCATTAATATTGTGAGTGTGGGGCAAAATGCCCTGGCACTGAAATTTGATGAGTGCGGTTTTCCAAGTAATAAAGTATTCATTTCATCACACCCTATGCACCGAGCCTGCGATGCTGTTGCTTTTTGTGTTGTCGGCGATGAGCCATACGTCCTCTGTTGCGAATTGAAGTCAAGTAAGCCCACCCGCCATGAAGCAATTGAACAATTTAGAAGCGCGCATTGTTTTTTGGACTATCTCGATAGTTTGCTTAAGATGTATTACGGCCAAACTATCGCAGATTGGCCGCGTCGTTATTTCGTGTTTCATGATGCTGCTAAGAACCCACTTAGCAAAGCCCCGTTAATCGAGACACCAAAAAACGACATACCGGAACGCGCTCAAATATTGCCTGTACAAAATGGAGCGAAAATTTATTTGCGTAAGTTGCTTGGTAAACCGCTGTGACCAAAGAATACGCAACAAACGCAAGCAATGACCGAAACATCAAACTGAAATCTTAGTCAATCAGTGCGGCAGATTGGGCTGCCGAAGAAAGCCCAACATCAAACCTGCAGTGCTTAGAAGTGTTGAGAATAGGCCAAAATGCTCGCCATTGATAGACTGCATCTTTTTACTCCCTCGAAGATGCCTCATATTTACCTGGTAGGGATGAACGATGCTCCCGTAGCACTCCATGCTCCTGTTGAAAATGGAAGGATTACTATATGACCGCGCTTCTATCATGAACAATACGCGTAACGACTACAAAACCGCAATTTTAACTACTTCCGAGCATGACCAATAAACCACAGGTCATGAACCCTGCAGGCAGTAAGATATGCACTCGCTGAGTTACGGGGCTGGCTTCAAGCCAGTTAAAGAGTAAAATGCCACTGCCGATGCTGGCGCACATTGCTAATAGCAAACCGCATAATTGAATTTCAGGTTGATGCGGCAAGAATCTGAAAAACACAGCATTGATGATCAACAGTACCGGAAAATGAATTAAAAAAATGGAATAAGAAGCGCGTCCAAGATAAGTCAGATAACCGAGGATATGCTTACTTTGTAACGCATTAAAATAATGCGCCAATCCCAATAGCAAGGTAACGCTGCCTGCGACAGCAATGCGTGAACGGAAATCTATCATCAACGCGGCAAAAATCAGTGCCATCAGTACGGTGAACCAAAGTACTTGACGCGCGCTGATCGATGTCCAATAAAGCAGAATGCCAAGACCATAAGCGCCGAAAAAATATAAAGCCGTTTCGTCCCAGTAACGATTCCGGTTAAAAAAGAACAAGGAAGCGATGGTTAAACTGCCAATTAAAATGATGTTCAACATTTTCAGTCCTGCATATCGATTCTGGATTCGATGGGCAGTCCACAATACTAAAATTGTCAGCGCAAATAATTGGAAATCGATGGCGACATACCAGACACCCGCCGACAAAGCCTCCTGGTTCAGTAGATCATGCAGCAAAAAGATATGCGCGAGTAGTTGCAGTAAATTAGGCGCACCGGGTACCGATTCATGTTGCATCCAGATTCTGACCAGCGCGGCCGCGGCAATCGCGAGCGTTAATGCCGCCAGATAAGGTGTAATTAATCGCACATAGCGCCGCTGGATAAGCTCAACTGGATTTTTGTCAAGCGCTAAACCCTGCGGTGCAAGTTTTTTTGCAACCAAAAAACCCGTAATGACAAAAAATATTTGTACCGCGATTCTCCCGTATTCACGCAACCAATCGAGCAATCCTGGCATCAACGGATAAGCAAAATCCGACATAGGGCCATAAATAGCCAAGTGATGCGCGACGATCAATAAACAGCAAATAGCTTTTAAAGCATCGATAAAAGGCATTCTTGCGCGATGATCCGCTTGCATTTGTCAGTTCTTTGCGAATGAAAAGTAAGGAATTGTAGTAGATTGGTTTAAATGATAAGCGAATCTACTACAGCCCCTTAAATTTTTCAAAATTCTTATTTCTCAGGAAGTTTGGCTATAATGGATCTTTGATGTTGTTAAAATAGGAGGCACTTGTTATGTCCAACGAAGGCTATCACGAACCGATTAATGAATTATCTGAAAAAACTCGCGATATGCACCGTGCCATTGTTTCATTGATGGAAGAACTTGAAGCGGTGGATTGGTACAATCAACGCGTTGATGCGTGTAAAAATCCCGAGTTAAAAGCCATTCTTATCCATAATCGCGACGAAGAAAAAGAACATGCGGCGATGGTTTTGGAATGGATTCGCCGGCAAGATTCAATATTCGATAAGGAATTGAAAGATTACTTGTTCACGAACAAAAAAATTACGGACCATCATTCTTAAACCGAAACAAATATGCTCATTGATTCGCGGGTGAATTAATGAGCATGTTCTCCGGGAGGCGGCATAATTTCTTCTTCTCGATTGAGTTTCGTTAATTGTAAAGTTAACGCATCAATGCTTTGCCATCCGAATCCTTCAAATTGTGCCACCCAACGAGCGCGTAGATAGCCAAAACGATCCGTCATAAACTCAATATGACTTGGAAACATGCCTTTGCCGGATAAATCAGGCACGGTTCGTATCCGACGATACAACCAGTAGCTATCTTTAATTTCAGACCATCCTTCGGTTACTACTGGAAAAGGAACCATCTTTGAGATGGTTATTAATTCTTCTTCTGATAATTTGCGATTAGGGATAGCCAGAATTTCGGTATTTAACTTGCTAAGCTCCTGATAAGCTGCAGCAAGTTGATGAATGCGTTGTTGCGACTGCGGCCACGAAAATAACACCAGCAACACATTTTTTTGTAACCGGAAATCTTTCAAACTACCTCCAGATCCATTATGTGCCGCATAATTAAATACTGGTGATGCAATCGATGGCATTTCAGGAGCAATCATGCTACCGAGCAGTCTCGCGTCAAATCCACGCGATAACGCATGAAGAAAATTAACTAAATCCCAACGATCTTCTTCGGATAACTTGGCGGAAAATCCCGGCATTTTAGTACCAGAAATGCCATGCGTTAAATGATGATAAGTATTTCCAACCGTATAGCTCGCGGTGTGAGGCTGCGTCAGTAAGTCGGTCGGATCTTTGATATCTGAATCGGTAATTTTACTGGTTCCTTTACCTTGCGGGCCGTGACAATCAACGCAATTGTCTGTAAATAATTTCATACCGTTGGCTATCGAAACCGCATCAAAAGCCACCGAAGGTTTTAAATAAGTTTCGGGATAAGCCTTGAGCGCCATATACGGCAATGCAATGGCTGAAGCGCTTATGGCGAGCACACTTGGAATAACAATTAGTTTTAATGCCCCCCAACGGTTGCTAAGACCAAACCAGACAGAAGCTAACGCAACGATAAACAAAGCAATGCCAAGTCGAATAAGCTCTTGCTCAGTCAGATCTTCGGTCGCATAAAACGATAGCCGAAATGAGTAAGGCCATTCCTGCACCATACTGTGTTTAGCCGGAAGTGTATTCGCTAAAATAGTGGCAAAGACTACTAGAAACACAGCGAAGACAAATTCAATGCGGACCCACTTCCGTAATGCAAAAATGTCTTGACGTTGCGCAAACTCTGTCGTTTTCTTCGATAATCCCGGCAACCAATTATTTCGTACTTGATACGCGATAAACAGGATAATAGCTAAAATACCTAATTTGATATTCAATAACCAGCCGTACGTGCTAGCTACCAAGGTATGAAATTGGTTATCAACAAGCCGATCCGTTACGACAACTCCGGTTATGATCAACAAAAGCATCGCAGGAAGCGCGATCGATGAAAACGTGAATAGATAATCGGATTTTTGCAGGTGCGCTTCATTTTCAAAACGCTTTTTATCACTGAATAATATCAGTAAAACTGCCGGTAAAGCGCCAAACCAAGCGCCCGCTAATAAGATATGCGCTGCATAAGGGGCAATGGCGATAAATGACATTTCATCCGCACTGGAATGACTCATCAATGTCCCTGCGACAATAGGCAAAGATGCAACTATCGCTATCACGACGAAATGCCAGCGCCGACGATTCTGTCGCAACAAAATCAGTAACGTTATTAGCAATAATGTCGCTGAGATCGCTCGGGCTAGCCAAATGTGACCAATTTGGGTATTGATTAGAATGTCGAGCCACGCTTGAGGATTCCACAAATTAGCGAGTAATCCTGTTGCCGCGCTAGTGGCTGTTGCCAGAATACCGACCAAACCTATTAAGACAATCAATGCTAGCCAGGGAAAAACTTTTTCCATGCGCAATAACCAGGAGGCGTTGAATATTGCGCGATCTTTTCCAATCAGCGCAAAAAAAAGACAACTTCCCAGTACAATCAGATTGGCTGCCAATTGTGACCAGCGTGAAACAGCGGCAATAATTTCAATCATAACTTTGCATTTCAATAATTTGTTCGGCCGAATTAGGGCATGTACCATAACCGACACGACATTGTTAATTCGATGTACGCTATAAGCGACTTAATACTTTTAGCTTAGCACAACGCTCTTAAGACTTACTACCGTTCTAAAACAAAATCGCGGTAAATTCTTTTCTCAATAATGTGAGTCATTTGAATCGAATCTGATTAGATGAATCGTTCGTCAATATATTTTAATAGGAAACCATATGCATACAGTATTAGTTACGGGCGCCAATCGTGGAATTGGTTTGGAGTTTGTTCAACAATATGCGCAAGAAGGCTGGAATGTCATCGCTTGCTGTCGTAATCCGGATATGGCAACAAAATTGCATTATTTAAGTGGTCAATACCCGAAGCTTATACAGACATATGCGCTTGATGTGGTCAATCATGAGCAGATTGATGCATTATCCAAGATTTTATCAACCGCAACGCTTGATCTGTTGATTAACAATGCCGGCATTTATCCTTCGGGTAAGGGTGATGAATTCGGTTCAACAGATTATGACGCTTGGCAGTGCGCGCTTGAAGTCAATACCATGGCGCCATTAAAAATGACCGAAGCTTTTATTCAGCAAATTGCACGTAGCCAACTCAAAACAATTGCCATCATTACCAGCAAAATGGGTAGTATTGCGGATAACAGTGGAGGCGGCAGCTATATCTATCGTTCTAGTAAAGCGGCAGTCAATATTGTTACCAAAAGCTTATCCATTGATTTGAAACCACAACAAATTAAAGCAGTCGTGCTACACCCTGGATGGGTAAAAACTGATATGGGTGGCCCAAATGCACTTATTACGACTGAACAAAGTGTGACCGGTATGCGTCGCGTCATCAATCAATTAAAAATGGAAGATTCGGGTAATTTTTTTGCCTATGATGGACAGATAGTGCCTTGGTGATTCTGTTTCTTGCTTTAAAAGTTGTGCGCTATCTTTAATCAATTGATCAAAAATTAATGATTAGTATTAAAGTGATAAGCATAAGTTTTCCAGAATTTGATATAACCCGACGTTGGATCTGATTGATAAAGCCGACATTCGGCCGGATACTTGCATTCATGCTGAAAGGACGTATTACAGTTAGAAACATCGCGATGTTTTGGAAGCATGCGTTATTAAAACGGCATCAGGATAAAGCGACAAAAAATAATCCATTGATGCCACGATAGTTGCAGCGCAATCGCTTAATTACCAGAGTCCACACTTGTACATATTATTGGCTATGGCCTATCCTTGAAAACACTCCCTAAACTCTTCGCTGGGCGTCAAATGATTACACAAATATAGGAATTATTGCACTCTTGCTACTGCAAATAGGCGGCTTAAGGTGATTTTTCCAGCTCACTACAGAAAAATAGCTGAAAAATACTCACAAACTTACTAATAAATTCAAAATTACATTGAAGCAAAAAATTTGCTAGATTTTGTAAGGAATTCTATTGCAAGCTTACAAATCTGGCATTAACTTCTGCAAGAAAACTTCGTCGCAATCCAAGAAACTGAATTCACTTCATTTTTAGCATGTTAGGTTCTGTTTTTTGATAACGTATAACTTTTAGTTATTACTATTAAAACAAACAATATTTCACATTATAAAGAATGATTGGTATCGTCTCGCTTCCTTAAATTTAACTTCTCAACAATCATTCAAATGAATCAGTATTTAAAAACAAAAAAGCCCATTCAGTTTGATGGAAAAGATTTAATAACACCGAAAATTCATCGTGCTGTATCCAATATCGAATATAAATCACTAGAAACATTCATCCATGATCGAAAAGTTGTACCCCTAAAATACTGCAAAAAAAAATCCGCTTTAATGAGCACAGTGTGATGAGCTCAAAAATATCATGCTGTTGTTAGTTCCATTTTGATTTTTACAATCAATCACAGATTGCAATCTACTAGCAGCGTTTAAATGCCGACCTGAACAAGGAGGCTAAATAACAAAAATAAGTAACTCAACCGGATAGCCGGAGAGAAAATTTGGAGAAAAATAAAATGAAATTATTTTGTTTTTTATTTAAGACGGTTATATTGAGCTGGCTTTTTATTAGCTCAAACCACCTCAGTGCAGATCAGAAAAAAACAATCGCTTTTCAGGCTATGCAACAAAAAATCATGGAAATCCCTGAAGCCGACAAAAATACGGTTGTTGCGAATAAGTCATTACAAGATTCCAAGTCGCAGGAAATAGAAAAAACATTGCCATCTATTGTGCCGTCAGCAAATAAAAAAATAGAAACCAGTTATCACCAACGCTCAAATAGTTATGCGACCAATCCTGATACCGATCCGCCACGTTATGTGCGTAAATTAAGTGAAATCGGTGTAGAAAAATTCAACGATATTAACTGGTTAGAGCTCGGACTGGAACATCGCACGCGTTATGAATGGCGGAATAATGATGTACGGCGTATCGAAGGTGGAGAAGATAACCCAATATTTTTACGTAATCGTGCTTGGATAGGTATAAAAAATATTCTCGATCCGTTTCGTTTTGCGGTCGAGTTTCAAGATTCTCGTGTAGTCAATAATAAACACGCGATTACCGATCAAGAAAGAAACGAATACGATCTTATCAACGCTTATGGCGAGTTGTATTTTAAAAATGGCCTCGGTGTTGATGATCGCAATCAAGATCGGCCTATACGATTTCGCGTAGGTCGCATGGCCTATGAAGCGACCGATCGTCGTTTTATTGCAAGAAATGAATGGCGTAATACAACCAATACTTTTGAAGGATTTCGTTTGAATTTGGGGCGCGAAGTCAATGATTGGGAAGTCGACTTGTTTGGCATGCAACCGGTTCGTCGCTTGCAAACGAAATTCGATGAAGCCAATGATCATTTATGGTTTTACGGTGCAATTGGCACTTGGCGCAAATGGTCGGATATCGTTACCATCCAACCTTACTTCATGGGGCAAAAACAAACCGCTGATCCGAATGGATTTACGGCTACTAACCGATTAGATCGACTGATACACATGCCTGGATTTCGTGCTTATGGCAAAGTTTCCAATTTATTCGATTTCGATGTCAGCTACAACCATCAACTTGGATATTCTGGATCGAATCGCGTCGATGCACAGGGTTACACCATCGAGATTGGAAAAACGTTTGAGCATGCGTGGAAACCACGTGTTGGGTTGTTCTACGGATATGCAAGTGGGGACAAAGATCCTAACGACAGTGTCGACAATCGTTTTGACCGTTTTTTTGGCTTCGCGCGTCCTTGGTCAGCCGATCATTATGTAATTTATGAGAATTTGAAAGCACCCAAAATCCGCTTTGAAATCAATCCAACGCAGAAGTTAGGTTTTGAATTGGGTTATGGTGCCTATTGGCTCGCCAGTAAAACCGACCGTATGTTTGATATTCTCGATGGCAATATCAGTAATACCGTTAAAGATCCTGGGTTTAATCGCGATAGAACTGGACGAAGCGGTGATTTCGGCGGTCATGCATTTGAAGGGCGTATTCGCTATCAACCCACACCACGGATTAGCACAATTTTAGGTTATACCCACTTCACCTCCGGCGATTTTGTCAAAAACCGTATCAACGCAAACTCTTGCGATGTATTGCACAAACATCCGTGCGTGGATCAACGTTCAGGCGACACCGATTTTTTGTACTTCGAAGTTTTGATTAGTCTTTTATAAACGATTTCATTGCTATCAAAAAGACCTCTGCACAACCGGAATTTGATTGTAATCACGGAGATGGACTTGCAAATGACATTTGTGTACGTCATTTTGGTAGGAAATGAAGCTGTTTTATTTTTTTGGGAAGTTTTTCTTCTTTACTTCAGCGACTGCATGGTTGCTTTTGCAAAGCATAAATCTTTCCACGCTTTAGCTTTTTCTGGCAGTGCTCGCAATAAATAGGCTGGATGATAAGTCACAATCAAAGGCGTGCCCGACAAATCGTGAATCTTGCCACGCAAACTACCAAGACTGTCACTTCGACCCAATAGATTTTCAGCGGCGACTTTACCTAAAGCAATAATCAGCTTTGGGGAAATTAATTCAATTTGCCGGCTAAGATAAGGCCTGCACGCACTAATCTCGGTAATGGCAGGATTACGATTATTAGGAGGCCGGCATTTGACGATATTAGCGATATAGACGCGGTCACCACGTTTCAAATGAATCGCAGCAAGCATTTGATCCAGAAGTTTGCCGGCTTGACCCACGAATGGCTCACCCATTTCATCTTCTCGTGCACCAGGTCCTTCTCCTACAAAAAGCCAATCCGCTTGCTCGTCACCGACTCCAAACACAGTATTCTTCCGTGTTTCATGAAGAGAACAGGCAGTGCATTGTGATACAGCAAGTTTGAGTTGCTTCCAACTCATTTGATAAACCGGATTTTCACTTGTAGCGTCTACTGAATCACCCGTCAGTTCATTCAAGCCTGTTGCGTTGTCGTTTAAAACCGATGTTTCAAGTGTTGAATCGGCTCTTATTTTCCATCTCGGTGTCAGACCAAGCTCATTCAGAATCTTTTTGCGGCGATCATTCATAGGATAAGCTTCATCACCAATGCATTTTCACGACCGCTCATCGTTGGATAATAATCCTTGCGAACGGCAATGTGCTCAAATCCCATTTTTTTATACAGCCTGATAGCCCTCTCATTAGATTCTCTAACATCCAGCAATATCGATTTGGCATTGTTTAATCGTGCGTGATCGGAAAAATAATCAATCATTAATTTACCCAAGCCTTGTTTTTGGCAATCGACGCCAATCCCTAAGGTCAAAATGTGACCTTCTTCAGGACTCATCATCATGATGCCGTAACCAAGAATGGTATTTTCTTTTACAATAACTCTGCACACATAACCTGCTTTAACGGAATCGGAAAAATTCCCAATTGACCATGGGAAAAGAAAAATTTCGCGTTCGATTAAAATAACATCCTGAACGTCTTCAAGAGTCATTTCACGAACTTCAGGAGCACACTTATCTTTCACTTTCTTTCAATGCAACTTTATTGCGAATATAACAAGGTATGGCTCCTGATGCAGGAAGGCCTTCACCCCGCATAAAAATCGGCAAAGCTAATTCAGCGACTTCTTTTGCACGTGGATACAATTCGCTGCGAATTTCGCAAACACTTTCGCCATAACGTTTGCAAAGCTCATCCTTGAAAATAGCAAATCCACTGCCACAACCAACCCATCCACTATTTGTTAATAGTGGAGCATTTTCTGGAGTACAAAGCGATCCAGAATGCACCGTACTCCATTCCTCATCATTTAATTGCTCAAAAGCTGCATGATAAATTTCACCCATGCGAGCATCTAAGGCAACAATAACTTTCGCACTTTTCGCTCGTGCCGCCACCGCTTTTAGGGTGCTAACGCCTACGACCGGAATACTCATTGCAAATGCAAGCCCTTGAGCAACTCCGCATGCAATACGCAAACCAGTAAAAGACCCTGGTCCTTCGCCAAATGCGATGCCATTTATTTGCTGCGGTGACAAATTGGATTTTTTCAGTAAATCATCAATCATGGATAAAATTAATTCGGAATGCGTATTGCTAACATGCTGTTCTTGATGAGAAATGTCGCTATTCAGCGTCAATGCAATCGAACAAAATTCGGTTGAAGTTTCAAGTGCAAGAATATTCAAAATATTACTCTATAACGAATGATTTAAAGGTATGAAAATTGAAGATAACTTGGAATGGGCTATTGTTATTACACTTTAAATATTCATCTCAAAGTTTTAAACAATAACATCGCTGTTTCATTCACATTACGCCAATAGAATATAAAATTTGTATTCGGCAATTCACTAAACATGAATTCCATTGAACGAGCTAATTTAACAAACACCTTTTCGAGTAGCAACTAACAATGAAAAAAATCTAGTTCTTTTAAGTTGGTAATGTTTAGAGGCTCTATATTTGCATAACTGTTCGATGATCGGCAAAGAATTTAAGGAGTCTTTCTAGGTTATATGCCATAGCAAGTAATATGCTTCAGGCATGCGGTTTTTTTAAACTGTGCAGTAACGTAGTATTTTAGCCTTGGATCAATATACTTGACTGTCGAAGGTTCGATCTACCATAAACTTCGAATAAGAACTTGCTCAGCGGCACTTGATTCCGTCGCATAATAGACTGTAGTAGCTTTCTCTAACAAATTACAGTCTATCCAATTGATCCGTTTACTTTAAGAAATTCCCTATCCTAATGCAGCGGATTAAATGATATTCTTAAAACACATAGATAAAAATATCATTGATATTAAATAATATTTTTATCAACTAGCTGATAAATTAGATTACAACCAAAAAAAGTATTCATAGTATCAAGTACAGCAAATTTTAGCCGTTATGATAATTCTCTCTCGGTGCATTAAATTTTAGTTAGGATTTAAAAGTTGAAGGCCTATTACCATCTTCAGCGAGCATTTACGTTGATTGAATTATTGATTGTGATAGCCATCATAGGGATTCTTGTAGCCATCGCTGTCCCTGCCTATAACGACTATATCTATCAAGCAAAAGCTACGCAGGCAGTTACTGATATCAGCGCTATTGGCAAAAGTTTAGTGGTATATCAAATGAACAGCGGGAAATTTCCATCTTCTTTAGCTGAAGTAGGCGCGCAAGACTTATTGGATCCATGGGGTAATCACTATCAATATTTAAACCTTTCCGACCCAAACAACAAAAGCGTAAAAGGAAAAGCACGTAAAGATCATAATTTGGTCCCTATTAATTCAGATTTTGATCTTTACAGTATGGGAAAAGACGGTAAAAGTACATCACCATTAACTGCCAAGGCAAGTCGAGACGATATTGTCCGTGCTAATAATGGGCGCTATATCGGATTGGCTTCAAAATACTAAGCTCATCATGCTGTTAGAGAAAAATTTTTTACTCAGCAAAGTGGCTCGCAGAATGCTGGGATTTTTTGTAATGGCAGCATTTATCCCAATACTATTATTAGCCTATTTGTCCTATTGGGAGTCCACTCAATTATTGCTTAAGGAAACGCATACTCGCCTAGAAGCAGCGAGTGATGTTTATAAGAAATCTATTTATGAAAGGCTATTATTATCTGATCAACTGCTTTTCGATCTCGTGCAACGATTTTCAGAACAAGAATGGTCAACCAATATAGAACGACAATTACATAGTAGATTCAGAAGTATACATATACTTTCTCAAGAAAATCGTTTAATTCATGTGTTCGGAAAGATAGAAAAATTACCAAATATAAGCGCTATTGCAAAAAAACATTTATACAGCAATCAACCGTTACTATTGACTCAACATAACGGCGCTGAAACTCATGTTTTCATGCTGTACGCACGAAATTATTTATCCCCGGAAAAAGGAATTGTCATTGCTGAAGTGAATACTGACTTTCTTTGGGGAAGTCATGATAGTTTCGTGATGAATATGAATTTATGTGTATACAACGAGAATTTTTTAAAGATATTTTGCACACAGCCTGATCATTATCCACCTACAGACAAAATACAAGAAAGCACTCAATCTGTTAAAGGTGAGTTTGTATGGGATTTCAAGCAAGAAAAATACTTGGCTAATTATCAAGAAATTTTTCTGCAAGCAAAATTCCTAACTCCTCGCTGGCTAGTTGTTGCAACCCAGCTTGAAACAGAAGCCCTAGAATCACTAGGGAAACTGAATCTTATTTTTTGGGGTAGCGTTTTTTTCACCATACTGTTGATTGTTTTGCTCAGTATGATTCAAATTCGACGAGTTTTGACTCCTTTGGAAAAGTTAATCGAAGGTACGCGCCGATTAGGGAGTCGTGATTTTGCTAATAAGGTATCTATTACCAGTAATGATGAATTTGGTGAGTTAGCGCAATCGTTCAATACAATGAGTGAGAAATTAGGCAGTCAATTTCAGACACTCTCAACCCTTTCAAAAATTGATCGAGAAATTTTATCGTCTTTGAGTATCGATAAGATCATTGCCGACGTACTTGTTCATTTACAAAAAATAACCGGTGCCAATACTGTCAATATTGCAATTTTTAGTGAGGAATCCAGCGATCACATTGAATTATATGAAATAGATCGTAGTGGACAGGTATTAGCTCCACAACAAAAAATTTTAATCGACCCAATCAAGCAATTTTTAACGCAAAACCCTGAAGGAAATTGGTTTGTAGAAAAAAAGCTAAATAAAACAAATGGTCTAACTGAGGAATTTTTATTGCCACTGATTTGGAAAGATCAAATGGTTGGTTACCTTTCGTTATCTCTCTCGATTGGGAATAAATGGAATGTTGATAAGAACGACTTTGTACAAGATTGTGCAGACCGGATTGCCGTTGCTTTGTTTACAAAAAATCGTGAATTAGCGCTTATTAAGCAAGCTCGTATTGATGCTCTTACAGGATTACCGAATCGTTTACTTTTTGTTGAGCAATTACAAAAAGAAATAGCACAGGCAGAATTTGCGCATCAAAAAATGGCAGTTCTTTACATCGATCTTGATCAATTTAAAAAGGTTAACGAGACATTGGGACACTCCAGTGGAGATCAATTATTGTGTGAAGCGGCACAGCGAATACAAAGAAGTATTCGAGAAACCGATACGATTGCCAGACTGGGTGGTGATGAATTTGCAATTATTATTCCGCAATTAAATTTTACCCATGAAGCGAGCGATGTGGCGACTAACCTTATAAATAGTCTATCAAAGCCTTTTATCATTCAAGATGAAGAAAATGTCATTGCAGCAAGCATAGGGATCGCTATCTATCCAAACGATGGAATGAGTGTTCCCGAATTAATGCGCAATTCCGATATCGCAATGTACAGAGCCAAGCAAAAAAGCGGCAATCAATACGTTTTCTTTGAAGAAGAGATGAATGCTGAAATCATCGGTAGGACTACAATCGAAAGAGAACTGAGGCGTGCGATTTCGGAACATCAATTTGTTTTGCACTATCAGCCTCAAATAGATCCTGAAACTAACGTAATTCGGGGTGCTGAAGCATTGATTCGGTGGAACCATCCTGAAAAGGGGTTAGTTTCACCAGGATATTTCATTGGAATCGCTGAAGAAGTTGGACTCATTGCAGAAATAGGTCAAATCGTATTGGCTGATGCATGTTCTCAATATCGAATTTGGCGTGACGAAGGTTTTTTCATCGATTATGTAGCTGTCAATGTATCGGTAAAACAATTTAGCCAAGAAAATTTCTTGCAACAGGTCAAAGATGCATTAAGCAAAAGTGCTATTCCTGCTAATTGTTTGGAGTTGGAAATCACCGAAAGTGTATTGATGGATGATCAGAAAGTAATGCTTGAAGTGCTGAAAAACTTACAAGAATTAGGCGTGAAACTTTCAATTGATGACTTTGGAACAGGCTATTCTTCCATGTCTTATTTGGAGCAATTACCCTTTGAAACCCTGAAAATTGACCAGTCATTTGTGCGTAAAATTGATGATGATGGCAAGGGAGGCATTATCGCTGGAACAATTGCAGCGATGGCGCATGCGTTAGGAAAAAAAATTGTTGCAGAGGGGGTTGAGACGCAAGCGCAAGTGGATTTTTTGAGAAGTCATCATTGTGAACTTCTTCAAGGTTATTTTTACAGCCGTCCGATATCAGCTCAAGAATTTTCTAAATTGATTCATCATCAAAAGATAGCGCCAGAAATTTAATCATCACAATATTTTCTGTATTATTGTGAATGTCATTAAAAGTTCGTGTAGGTAATTCAGTTTATCTTAGCAGTTTGTGATAATAATCTAGACGTTTGCTTAGAATTTTCCCGTCCTCATGTGCCGCTAATACAGCACAGCCTGGTTCGGCGCGGTGCCTGCAATTGCTAAATTTACAATGTCCGATATAGGGATGAAATTCGGCAAAACCATATGCTAAATTCTCTTCTTTGATGTGATTTAAGCCAAATTCCTGAAAACCGGGTGAATCGATGATCGCGCTATTTTTATCAAGTTGATACAGTTGTGAATAGGTCGTGGTATGCGAACCAGAATCGAGCGCCAGTGAAATAGTTGCCGTTGACCGGTTGGCTTCGGGGACAAGTGCATTTAACAAGGTTGATTTACCCATACCAGATTGTCCCACTAAAACGCTCAGATGATTGGTTAAATAAGGCAGTAATAATGACACATCGTGAATGGAGCTGAGTTGTAACACGCAGTAGCCTAGGTCTCGGTACAACGAAAGCGTTTGATAAGCGATTTTCGTTTGTTCAATTAAATCAGACTTGTTTAAGACGATTAAGACATTGATATTTTCGCTTTCGGCTGCTACCAAGCAACGACTAATCAATTCTTCACTAAAGCTGGGAACAGCCGCAACAACAAGAATAATTTGCGTCACATTCGCAGCAATAATTTTTTCCTTGAAAGCATCGCTGCGATAAAAAAGTGATCGACGAGGTTGAATTGTTTCGATGACACCTTGGCCAGGAGTTGTTAGGCGGCACGTGACTTGGTCACCACATGCGACGCCAATTTTTTTGCCACGCGTAACACAAGAGACGATACCTGCTTCTGTAGCGACGGAATAATGCCTACCGAAGGCGGCAACAACTTGACCTGCTAAACAGTCAGAATGAAGTTGCGTTTTTTTAATGCGTCCGCTCAAATGGTAAACAGCTTGTCGACTTTGGCGGCGCAAATAAAGTCGTTTTCGGACAATCCGTTCAAGGCATGCGTTGTATAGTTGACAACACATTTGTTATAGCCGACTGTTATATCCGGGTGATGATCTTCACGGTGAGAGACCCATGCGACCGCATTCACAAAAGCCATCGTTTGATAATAATTTTTGAATGAATACGTTTTGCTAATTAATTTATCGTTTAATTCCCAACCTTGAATTTTTTTGAGTAGCACGTTTGCTTCAGCCGTGGTCAATGCAGGCACTCCGCCTTCGCAAGGCTTGCATTGTTTGTTAGTTAAATCATCGGTAGTGGTCATAATTGCCCCTGACTTTGTAAACGTGCCACGCGAATCGCCGCTGGTGGATGTGAATCATAAAAAGCGGAATGTAACGGATCAGGTGTCAGTGTTGCCGCGTTATCCTGATAAAGCTTGACTAGAGCATGAATCAAATCTTCAGCCGATGAATTTTGCGCGGCATAAGCATCTGCTTCAAATTCATGTTTACGCGAATAGAGACTCGATAGCGGATGAAATAAAAAGGTAAATATTGGCATCACTAAAAAAAATAATAATAATGCCAGCGCTGTCGAAGGGACGGAAGATACCGATACACCCAAACCTTCATAGAACCATGGTTGTTGCATCAAATACCCTAATCCCCACAAAAATGCCAAGCTCATCACAAAAGAAAAAACAATGCGTTTAATAACATGACGATGTTTGAAATGACCCAACTCATGTGCGAGAACCGCTTCGATTTCACTGGCATTAAGACGTGATAGCAACGTATCAAAAAAAACAATCCGCTTGGTTTTGCCAAAGCCGGTGAAATAAGCGTTGCCGTGACTGCTGCGACGTGAGCCATCCATAACGAACAATCCGCTGGTTTTAAAACCGCATTTATTCAGCAATTGCTCAATGCGTGTTTTTAATGAAGCATCTTCTAAAGGGGTAAATTTATTAAATAACGGCGCAATCCAAGTTGGAAAAATCGCCAAAACAAACAAATTAAAAGCAACCCAGCCAAACCAAGCATATAACCACCAGTATTCGCCCATTCTTTCCATTGACCAAAGCATGCCAAACAGCAACTGTGCTCCTAACAATAACCCAACACCAGCTTGCTTCAATAAATCCACAAAAAACATTGCAGGTGTCATTTTATTGAAACCAAATTGTTCTTCGATCACAAAAGTACGGTAGTAACTTAAAGGAATTTCAGTTGCAGTCATAATCAAAAAAACACTGATGATCAGCAACATACCGTGTATCAGCGGGTCATCGAATAGCGTTGCCAAAAACTCATGCAACATATTCAACCCGCCACCCAGCGTCAATAGCAATAACAATAAAACATTCACCGCAATGCTCAAATACTCCATACGTGTTTTAGCGCATGTGTAATCGGCCGCCTTTTGATGATCCGCCAAACTGATTTGAGAACTGAATCGTTCTGGTACTTGATCGCGATGTGCACGCACATGACTAATATGTCTTGCAGCCAACCAATATTGTGTAAGCGTCGAAATTAACAGTGCTATTAAAAAAAATAAAGTAAAAGTTTGCATAGCCTAGAATATTAAAAGAGTGTGTTGATTCATTGTATATCACTGTAGAACATACTTAAACAAGTCTATCGTCGAGCGCATCAAAGTTTTTATTATGACGAGCCTCGAGTTGTTTGAGCGTTTCTCCAGTGACGACCCGACACCAATATGACACAATTGGGTTCATAACATTCATTTACAATAAGCAAAGACAAAAATGGCACAAGATAGTAATAACCTTATTTGGGTTGATATGGAAATGACTGGATTGAATCCTGATGCAGACCGTATCATTGAAGTGGCGCTGGTAATTACGGATTCCCAGTTAAATACAGTTGCTGAAGGTCCGGTGTTAGTCGTGCATCAGGCCGATGAGATTTTGGATGGCATGGACAAATGGAATAAATCCACCCATGCCAAATCAGGATTGATCGATAAAGTTAAGGCTTCACGTTTAACAGAAACGGAAGTGGAAACACAATTGATCGAATTTCTGCGGCAACACGTTCCGACTGGCATATCACCCATGTGCGGCAATTCTATCTGCCAAGACCGTCGTTTTATGGTACGCACCATGCCGAAATTGGAAGAATATTTCCATTACCGCAATCTGGATGTTAGTACATTGAAAGAGCTCGCCAAACGCTGGAAACCTGAAATAGCGTCTGGATTCACAAAAGAAAGCAAACACGAAGCGCTTGCCGATATTTATGATTCTATCAATGAACTAAAATACTACCAGCAGAATTTTATAAAACTTTAAAGAATAAGCTGTCCTTGGTACTAAAATGACAAGATAACAGTAAGAAAAAGAAAAATATTCAATTAAGTTAACGGACAATCATTTATTGCCCTGGTAGCTCAGTGGATAGAGCAACCCCCTCCTAAGGGGTAGGTCGCACGTTCGATTCGTGTTCAGGGCGCCATTATTATTGTTTAGAATAAATGTTAGCGCTAAAAAATGAACCTCAGATAAATCATGAAAATCCCTATTTACGCAACACTTTATCTCATAATCATGATGACTATGCTAACAATGGAAACCACAGCTGCTTCTAATCGAGTTGAATCAAAACAAGCGACTGAATTAAAAACAGATTATATTGTGTTGGGAATGGGCTGTTTCTGGGGAGCAGAGAAGAGAATGGCGCAAATTTCGGGCGTCATCGATGTGGAGAGCGGTTATGCGGGCGGTGATCGCTCTGATGTCGGCTACCATGATATTTTGAATCATGAAAAAGATCTTCGCATCGGAAAAAATGTAGGGCGTAATCATGCGGAAGTAATCAAGGTGGTTTTTAATTCTGAGAAAGTCTCTTTGGAAACCGTTTTAGCGAAATTCTGGGAAAATCATAATCCGACTCAAGGTGATCGACAAGGCAATGACATCGGTAGCAATTACCGAAGCGCTATTTATTATCATGATGAGAATCAGAAAAATATCGCCTTAATCACAAAAAACAACTATCAGAATGCTTTAAATGCAGCTGGGTACGGCAAAATCACAACTGAGATTCTACCGTTAAAAAATTATATTACGGCGGAAGAATATCATCAGAACTACCTGCAAAAAAATCCTGACGGATACTGCGGTCTTGGCGGCACAGGCGTTAAATATCCTCTCCTTAGCAACTAAATAAATGGAAGTATAAAATCGAAACCTTTGCACAGTTGCGATCTTGGTCGATCTAAATCAGTGCAGATTACGGTATCGTCCATCTTCGGTAAGGCGAGTATTGCTTGCGACTACGGTAGCAAGTTTAGTAGGCCAAAACAAGCAATCCTTTCCTGTGTTTTTATAAATGGTGCAGCAAGTATGCGCGGAATGAATGCGGTCATGCTATCTAAAATGAAGGCGATATCTCAAGAAAACAGGCGGTTGAAACGAATGTATGCGGAAAGCCAGATGCAGAATGAATTACTGAAGGCAATGCTCGGGAAAAAGGGGTAAAGCCCTTACAGCGCAAGGTGATAGCGCAGTGAACGGTGCAGAATAAGTCTATTGGTATTATTAGTTTGGCCTGTGCAACATTTGGCGCCTCTGAAATCTGTTACCGCGATCGGCGAGTACTCAACGATGAGAACGAGGAAATCTCAACTGGTCGGCTACGACAGGATCGTGCGGCGGAGATTTGTTACAATAGCGACGTCCGAATATAGCGCTCGGAGGCATCACGCCAGCGATGGAACTGGCAGATGCTTCTAAACTAACACTCTCTGTGAGCTACTATTAAAAATGGGGGGAGATTACCCCTCCCACTAATCGATAAACAGATGCCATTTCTATCTTTTTTCAAAACAAGTCTATTAACCAAAAATTGTTACAGTAGGTATATTGATTTGATTCTTTAATTATTTTCTTTTTGTTTGGTAGATTGAACATGACATTTAAAACGCGCTTGTTTGATTCGTTACGTAAAATTTCGACAACAGATTCAGAACCTGTTGACGAAGAGCGGGCTGATATGCTTAATGAACATGAGCAGTCGAATGATAATTCGGATGGTGCGTTGACTTATGATCAACAAATACATATCACCAAAGATATTCAGCGTGAATTTGAAGATATTCATCATGAAAGACTAACTCTCGAAGATCAAACAATTAAAGAAGCTCGTCACCGTATTGAAGCCGAGAATAAAGCTCGCGTAGCCGCCGAAGCGCGTGCTCGTGTTGAAGCAATCGCCAGAGCAGCGGCTGAGAATAGAATACAAGCGGAAGCTGAGGCAACGGAACAAGCGCGATTGAGAGCAAAAGCGGAAGCATTAGCCGAACAAGAAGCAAATACACGCTACGAGCTTGAAAATAAAGCGCAACATTTAGCGGAAGAAAAATTTAAAGCGGATAAAGCACTTAATGCAATACTAGAATCAAAAGTTAAGGCTGAAAGTGTAATCGTTGAAAAAATGCAGCAACGTGTTGCGGAAGAAGCGGATGCCCTCGATAAAGCTCATTTGGCAGTTACGAAGGAAAAAGAAGCTGCTGAAGCAGCAAAACGAAAAGCTAAGCTAGCTGAAGAAGCAAGGCAGATTTCACTAAATATTCTCGAAACTGAAGCACACACAGCGCAGCTCATCGAAGCAAGAATTCAAGAAGAACAAAATATACTCGCATCAGCGAAAGCACGAAAAATGGCTGAGGAACAAGCTTTAGCCGAAAAACAAAATGCCGCGAATCTAGAAGCGCAAGCACTTGAACAAGCGAAAAATCGATTCGAAGCGGAAAAAGCTAGTCATATTCAAAAGCAACATCGACTCCGAGCCGAAATATCTGCTACTCATGCAGCATTGGATCGAGTGGAAGCGGAGTCATTGGCAACTGAAAAAGCGCTACAAAGATTTGAAGCGGATCGGTGTGCAACGATTGCTGCACAAAATCGCACCGAAGCCGAAGCTGTTGCCAAAGAAATGGCAGAATCTATTATTTTGCAGGAAAACGCGGCCGCTGATTTGATCAAGTCTCGTCTTGTCGTTGAATCTGAAACGCTTAAACAAATCACGCAACGCACGCAAACTGAAACAGATGCACTGGCTGCTGCCGAAACTAATCTGCAAGTTGAAAAAGAAGCGGTAGAAATTGCTCTAGCAAGAGAAAAAGCCGAAAAAGAAGCCGAAAAAGAATTTCAAAAACGCATTAAAGCGGATGAAAAAGCAATCAAAGAAGCAGAAGCGCGAGCGCAAGCTGAAATTTTTGCACGTAATGCAACAAAGAAAAGAGTTGAGGCGGAAGCTAGACTTAAAACCACTGCTGAAGCAAAAGCGCAGCTTGATGAGTTGATTGCACAGGAAACTCAGGTTAAGGTAGAAATTCAAGAACGCTTATTGGCGGATGCAAAAATTCGCGCACAGGCGCTTGACGATGCAAAGCAAGCTGCACTGGAGCGCTTAGAAATAGAGCAACGTATTACGGGACTTGCGATAACCCGAGCGCAAGCTAAAATTATCGCCAGTAACAAAGCGAAAACCAAGCTCGAAGCTGAGAAGATTGCTACCAAAATAGCTTTAGAGAAAGCCAGAGCCGAATCAGCAACGTTAATCGCCATACAAGAACGCATAAAATTGGAATCTCAAGCATTAGAAATTGCGACTGAACGAGAAACCGTCGAAATTATGGCTAAAGAAGCATTATTTGCTCGCTCTCAAGCAGATAAAGAAGCCACTGCCGCAGTTTCAGCACGAATTCGCGCTGACATCGCAGCCGCTACAGAGCATTCACGAAGTAAAAATGCTAAAAGTATGTAGGAAACGCAGCGGTGACTTGTAATCATAAAGCTGGCTCTTTAATACATTATATACATCACCAGAAGATATCGTGATAACGAGCCAAATACCAACTAATCCTTACTTGCCAAACATGATAGTTATGACTCAGGTAGAGAATCTTTTTTTCAATCGAAGGAGGAGTACGTAACTTGGGATTCTCGGAGCATGGTTTGCTATTGTCAGTCCTTTCTCTCCACGTGTCGCATAAGCCCACTCCCATTGATAAAATGTATCTCTTGATATACCAAAATGCCTGCAGGTGAATGCAATATTCACACATTTAGGGCATGTTCAAATACTTTGAGTTTGCGAGATATATCTTTTTACGCTTGTAGATTCATCAACGACTCCTTGAAAACAGTTTAATTTATCAAAACTGTCAACCGAAGTCGTAATATTCATAACCTCGCTTTATGTTTAATGATCGGATTGTTAGTATGCAACATGAGCGTTACCTCCATTTATGTTTGATTTAAGGATTCAACACCCATATCAAACTCGGTAACGCTCTCAATTTGAAGCACTCTGTATGATACATCTGAACTAATTCAGCTAATAAACTAAAAAATTATCCTTTTTAAGGCACAGAAATTGATCTCGACAATTTGTTATTATCGTAATTTATTTCATTAACTAATTTTTTATTATTTACGTGAGCATTAATGACGTGAGAACCAGAAGAAATGAAATATGGCTCTCCTTTCGTACCGATATTGATTGATGCTCCTGCCGGTAAAGATTCCTTGTATTCTCCCCAAGTTCTGTAAACACCATCAACAGAATACGCAACTCCTATTGCAACCCCGGGAGGTGTAGCGGCCGCCCCTTGATTTTTTACTGTACTTGTAAAAATACCATTAGCGTAAGAAACTTGTGTGACTACAAGATCGGGTGAATAGCTTACGCCAAAATCCATATCCGAATAAGCGCCGATATCTTCGAATCCCCCATTTGTTGTTGGAACTAAGAAATAGCTAGATTTACTATCTGTACTGACAAAGCTCACATTTCCTGATCTTTGCCATGAGTTGTCACTTTCAATCCCTTTCCCGTATCTCTTAAGGGACTCTGATGCTATGTTATTGCTAACAATGGTGTCAGAATTAACAGAATAACCATAGCTCTTATTATTCCAAGTAGTATTATTTCTTAACGTAACATTGTCGCCATTATTACTCATAATGCCTTTATTTCTATTCGAGTAAGAAAGATTATGTTCCGCTAGCGTATATGCACCGGGGTAAATTCCCCCCGCTTTAATCCCATTACCATTACCATCACCAGCGCCATTTGCGAAAACTATATTGTAGCCAACATAACTATAGGTAGATCTCCATGTATCGATACCATCATCTGAGTTATTGTAGATCAAACAATTTTCTATACGATTGTGATTTCCATTGGAAATGGAGATGCCATCAGAATTTCCTCCATTATCAAAAGCACTATCGTACAGTCCAACCCCTGAATTGTAACTGGCTGTTGTATTGCGAATAATATTCTTGGAACCAGACTTACCTGGAACGGCACCATCATCTAAACTAATTATATGTAAGCCAGATAAAATATTGTGATGAACATATAAGCCGTCAAACAAATTGTTACTGCCGGTTATCCGGAGACCTTGTTGAGGCATATTTCTTATTTCTAATTTACGTAATTGAATATAATTTCCAGTAATATCAATTCGTACATAAGCACCTTTTGCATTTTGCCCACCATCCAATATGGCATGTTCATTAGGGTAACTTTCAAAGATAATTGGAGCAGTTGAAGTTCCTGAATAGGAAAAATTTATGGCTTTATTAATATTGTAAGTTCCTCCTCTTAGGAAAACCACGTCTCCAGCCCTTGCCTTTGCAATTCCATGCCATATATCGCAAGGAGCGGTTATTGAACATGTCGTACCGCTACCACCGGGTTTAACAAAATACTTTCCTTTGCTAACATCCGTACTCGCTACAGGTTTAGGACCCATTACTCCAGCTTGTACTGTAGTGAGTGAAATACATAAGAAAAAAGTAACCAGTGTCATCAGTACTAAATAAAACTTTTTCATAACTACTCCTATTAGAATATTCTCGGTTTCATTAAAATCATAATTTTGAACGAATTAAACTAAGATTATGAATATAAATAGAAAAATATCGTTCCTTTCTTGATCACAACACTGAGTCAAGAAAAAACCTTCGAACCTACAATCAACGCTAGGGATTAATTAACATGGAAGAATGAACTAAGAAAATAAATCAAATTAAAAGGCTTGAGATCTTAAAGGACAGCTGAACCTTGAAATTGAAAATTTACTTACCCAAAAATCATGATTTGCAAATAGATTTTTAAGGTTATATTTTTATATCTGGATAAAATTCCCACGCTGCAAAATTAGCGTGGGCAAATTTACCACATCAATTTATATCGGTCAAAGGAAAAATTATTTTTTACTTTTATGTTACGAGACCTTTGCAAAATCACACACTTTTACACCCAAGTGTAATTCTCTGTTTATTTGCAATATTTTCTGGTATTTTCAGCTATTTTTCTGTAGTGAGTTGGAAATAATCGCCCTAAACCAGGTATTTTGGTTGTGAAGACGCAATAATTCCTATGTTTGCGCAATTATTTGGACGCTCAGCGAAGAGTTTAGGGAGTCTTTTCAAGTTATACGCCATCGCGAGTAATATGTGCCAGGTGTATGCTTTGGCTAAACCGCAGTAACGCAGTATTTATGCCATTTTAATGCCGCGTGATTTCAAAGTATCGCGGTACTTTTCGCTACTATAGACTCTGTCAGCATAAATGCTAAGTTCCAGGTTGAATATTGGTTTTATCGAGCAGATCCAGCAGCGGCTTGCTGTCATGACAATTGGCCGCAGTGTTTTCAATCGCCACCACCAAGCCATTGCCATCGACCATCGTGTGTTGCTTATAGCCAAACACTGATTGGTCACCTTTTTTAACCCAGCGTGCTTCGGCATCGACACCCGGTTGTGTGACTTCAATAACCTGCATCGTTTTTTCGGCCTCGATTTCATCACCGCGCTCTTCCCGATCATTAACCACTTCATAAGCTGGTTTGGTTTTAGGTTTGCGCGGACTCTGCGTAATGCTCGCGTCAACGTGACAACCCTGTTTAACGGTGATGTTGTAAGCCTGCATCTGCCGGTTGATTGTGGGTTTAATAACCCATCCCATGCTTATACGTTGCTAGTCGCGTCCTAAATCGCGATAGCACAGAGTGGTCCGGCACATCATCTTCTAACGACAAGCCCAGAAACCGCATCACATGCAGATTTGAGTTCGCCATGTCTTCCACCGATTCATCGCTGAGACCACCGTTCCAAATCCCGACCAATAGCATCTTAAACAACAGCAACCCCGAATACGCCGGACGCCCCCCCCCCCAGCATCGCAAACCGGTGCATAATGCACCGCGATTGCTTTCTTGATCGACTGGAGCTCGATCGAGAAAGCAATCGCAGTCTGTTATGCTGTCCTGATCCTCATCGAAGCAATGAAGATGAAAATTTCGGTCGATGCACCGAAAAACGGTACGGTGCACCGACTGCTATGTCGCCACAGAGAACAAATTACCACCGGACAAATCATGGCAATCATCGACAACAAAGCCCGCTGCTTTTAAGCGCGAACGTACAATCCGGTAGAGGTTCAGTTAGAGATCACGAGCGGCGATATGGTTGCCGCGATCCACTGACGCGAATCGCCGGGATCAGCTCCTGCAGGCACCAGGAAAAAAAAGACCGAGTACAATCCGAGTGGATGGTCTGCAGAAAAAGTATGCTGGGGATTTTTCCCCAGCAAATCAGCGCTTGAGATCACCGTATCAGTGACGAGTCGCCCGGCCGGAGAGAGTCCTTCCAGAAAGATCGGCACACTCGTTAGTCCGGAGTTCCACGAAAAAACGCGCCCGTCTGGACTGATGATCCCGAAATACATATCGACAGGCGAGCTATCCGTCCGAGAAACAGTGGCAGCGAATTCGAGTGGCCGGTTGTCGGTTTTCCACGTAAAAACTGGCGTCGAAGCGAGCGGCGCCACCATAGGATCTATCGTCGACAGGGAGATAACAGGAAGGGCGATCGATGCTCCCGTTTCTGCGCGCACGGGGGCGATTTCAAACGCGAACGCTGCCGATAGGAGAATCACTTGAGTTAATTTCAAAACACGCAAATACAAAAGATCATGATCGATTTCATATGCTTAATAACTCCATACTAAAGTTTAACTGTGATAAAAACAACTTCGCCCGACTGAAATAATTATCTCATTTTTTCGATTAAACGTTCATACGGAGTTTTTCCTCCTAAACCTCCATAGAAATCCTCCTCGGATTCCCATAAAACCTGACAGTTTATTTGTTCTCTACAATAACGTTAGATGTGTTTGACAGCCTATACGACTTTGAGTATATTCTAAAAAAACACATGATCTTTTTAGATCTTCTACTACTATCAACGTTTTAAATCTCATTTCATATCTCATATGCGTGTCGTTGTAACCGGAATGGGTGTCGTTTCTCCAATTGGAACAAGCGTGGAACAATTCTGGAATGCCGCTGTAAACGGTGTTAATGGAATAGATAAAGTTCAATCGTTTGATGTATCTGAATCCAATTCCAAAATAGCCGGAGAGGTTAAACAATTTGATCCAAGCTCTTTTTTATCGACCAAATATATCGATCAAACAGACCGTTTTACCCAATTAGCGTTGCATGCTGCACAGCAGGCGGTTGAAGACGCTGGCGATCTGGATCATTATTCTCCGCAGCGCTTGGCTGTTGTGATGGGTTCTGGAATGGGTGGATTCGCGACATTTGAGTCATCAGCATTCCGTAAATTTCAAAACCGCTCGATTCCTCCCTTTACTGTCCCACGCATTATGGCGAATTCTGCTGGTGCGTGGATTGCTACGAAATATGGTTTTAAAGGCGTGAATTTAACCTGTAGCACCGCTTGCTCTTCAGGTGCAAACGCGATTGGAATGGGGCTCGAATTACTACGTTCAGGCAGAGCAGATGCAGTTATCGTTGGCGGATCTGAGGCTTGTGTTTTGCCATTGACGATGACAGGTTTTGATGCTTTACATGCCTTGTCTACAGGATTTAATGACCAACCTCAGCAAGCATCGCGGCCGTTTGCAAAAGGGCGTGATGGATTTGTAATGGGCGAAGGGGCTGCAATTTTAGTGTTGGAAAAGGAAACTGCTGCGGAACACCGCGGCGCCAACATTTATGCGTATCTGGCAGGATATGGCTGCGCTTGCGATGCAACGCATATCGTTGCACCGGATATGGACGGACAGGTAACTGCGATGCAAACAGCACTTCAAGATGCAAACGTCGCGCTTGATCAAGTCGATTATATTAATGCGCATGCCACTTCAACGCCATTGGGGGATGTAATAGAAACTCGCGCCATCAAACACTTATTCATGGAACACGCGTATAAGCTTTCTATTAGCGCCACAAAGTCTATGATCGGGCATAGCATCGGTGCCTCCGCCGCGATTGGCGCAATTGCAGCTATCCAGACATTGCGCACTCAGACCATTCATCCTACTATTAATCTTGCAGAAGCAGATCCTGATTGTGATCTCGATTACACTGCGAATCACGCAGTGCAAAAAAAAGTTAATACTGCATTGTGTAATGCCTTTGGGTTTGGCGGAAATGATGTCAGTATCGTTTTTACTAATTATTGATACAAAAGGTGTTAACTCACTATGGATATTACCAATTTGGAGAAACAGGTTTTAGAGTTTATTGCATCTAAGGCAGAAAATATTGATATTTCCAAAATCACTATCAGCTCACAATTCTCGGAACTGGGCTTCGATTCGATGGATACGATACAGTTATTGTTTGATGCAGAAGAAAAGTTTGATATTAATTTTGATAGCGACGCAGTAAAGAATTTTCGTAATGTCGGTGATATTATTGAATATATTAAGAATCATCCGCCTGTCGCATCATAGTTTTAGTCATTAGACGAGCTGTCATTACATTATTTGACTTGTGACTGTTATTTAGCGATGATACGCGTGTTATCTATTTTTTGGGTTTAGAAGGAGTTTTTATGACCACCAATACAACTGTTTTGAAGCAAAAAGTAAATGCCATTATTAGTTACAGACATTTACTGAAACATCCTTTTTATGTTGCTTGGACAGCGGGTCAGTTAACTAAAGAGCAATTGCGGCATTATGCTGAACAATATTTTTATAACGTTTTGGCTGAGCCTACTTATCTGAGCGCTGTACATTTCAATACACCCCATATCCATTCCGAAACCAACAGCGGCGATATCAGCGTACGTCAAGAAGTGCTCAAAAATTTAATCGATGAAGAGCATGGCGACAAAAACCACCCTGCGTTATGGAAAAAATTTGCTTTTGCATTAGGTGCTAATGACAAAATATTAGCCAATGCGGCGTCACTGCCGACGACTAAAAATTTAGTCGATACTTTTAGAGATATTTGTTTAAATCGCCCGTTTTATGCCGGATTGGCTGCGTTACATGCTTTTGAATCGCAAGTCCCAGACGTGGCAACAGTAAAAATTGATGGGTTAGCCAAGTTTTATGGCATGACCAATCCAGAAGATTATGAATTCTTTTCGGTACACCAAAAAGCTGACGTGTATCACTCGCAAGCTGAATGGAATTTAATCGAACGTTTTGCGGATACCCCAGAAAAACAAGCGGAAGTTTTGGCCGCAACCAAGGAAGCATGCGATGCTTTATGGAAATTCCTGGATGGCATTCATGAAACATATTGCGCAAATCTCATTTGCCAAGAAAACGAAGCTGCTACAGTGCATTAAACAAAAAACACCATAAATATAGACAGCCCAACTTACATTCTGAGTTGGGCTGTTTTGTTTTTTTGGATGGCTTTTTCGATTGCATCAATCATCTTTGCCGAAACATTGAATCCCGTTTGTTTGGCTATTTCTTGCATTCCGGTTGGGCTGGTGACATTTATCTCAGTGAGATAGTCTCCGATAACATCCAATCCGACCAGCATCAGTCCATTTTTCACTAGCTCTGGACCTAAAAACGAAACAATTTCTCGATCTCGTGGCGATAAGTCTTGGGTTGTTCCGGTGCCACCAGCGGCTAAATTGCCTCGTGTTTCGCCACGCTTAGGAATCCGCGCCAAAGCATATGGGACGGCTTCTCCATCAATGACTAAAATTCGTTTATCGCCAAGGGTAATTTCTGGAATATAACGCTGCGCCATAACCGTTCGTGCTCCATGCTGAGTGATGGTTTCGATAATGACCGAGAGATTATGATCCGATTCACTTACTCGAAAAATTCCAGCGCCTCCCATACCATCCAAAGGCTTTAGAATAATATCGCGATGGTTAGCGATAAATTCTCGAATTAGCATTGCCTGAGAAGTTACCAGCGTAGGGACTATAAATTGCGGGAATTTGGTAATGGCAAGTTTTTCATTGTGATCACGAACGCCCTGTGGGCTATTAATAACAAGCGCCCCTTGTTTTTCCGCAAGCTCTAAAAGATAGGTGCTGTAGACATACTCCATATCAAAGGGGGGATCTTTCCGCATCATTACCGCATCAAAATCATGCAATGGGATTTTCTCAATATCTCCTGTGACATACCATTGTTTGTTATCTGACGCAGTCGCTTTCAACTGCAGTATACGTGCATAACCGATGACTTGATTATCTAGCAATGCCATATCATGTTGTTCAAATACGTAGATTTGATGGCCTCGCATATTGGCTTCAGACATCATGGCATAACTAGAGTCTTTGTTGATTTTGATGGAATCCAATGGATCAACAATAAAAGCCAGCTTCATGTTATCGGTTACACAAGCGCAGCTTCAGCAACTTTTGAATGATCGTGTTCTAATTCGAGTGCGGCGGCTAACAACGCAAGCCGAGCGACTACGCCGTAAGCATAAAAACGATTAGGAATGGAATTGGTTTGGGTAGAATCTGGCTCTAAACAAGTCGTTTCAAAGGCCAAAGGAACAAAATGCATACCAGGTGCATTAAGGTTTTCATCGATGCCACGCCCGGTGTGTACGCGATAAAATCCACCTACGACATAGCGGTCGATCATGTAGACAACCGGTTCGGCGACTGCTTGGTTGATATTTTCAAAGGTATACACGCCTTCTTGCACGAGTACATTGGATACTTGCAATCCTTCTTTGACAACCGCCATTTTGTTACGCTGCTTGCGATTCAGATTATAAATATCGGCACCATCTTTAACCGTCATAATCCCCATACCATAAGTGCCTGAATCTGCTTTGACAATCACAAAAGGATCATCTTTGATACTATATTGGCGGTATTTCTCTCGGGTTGCATCCAGTATTTTGTCAATTGCCTTCGCTACACACTCTTCGCCCTGATTTTCACGAAAATTGATATTTTCACAGGTGGTAAAAAAAGGATTGATTAGCCAGGGATCAATATCCAGAAGCTCGGAAAAATCTTCTGACACCCGATCATAAGCGGCAAAATGCTGGGATTTTCGTCGCGTAGACCAACCAGCATGCAACGGCGGGATGACAATTTGATTCAGGTTTTGCAATATCGATGGAACGCCGTTGGATAAATCATTATTCAACAGCACCGCACAAGGTTCGAAACCTTGCACACCTAACTGATTATTTCTGCGGATGACTGGTTCTAATGTGATGCTCAGGCCATTGGGCAGATTTAATTTTGTCGCCACTGAAATTTCTGGTAATAACGTACCAATGCGGACATTGAGCCCGGCCTGCTGCATGATATTTTGCAGCGTAGCAATATTTTGCAGATAAAAGGCATTGCGCGTGTGGTTTTCCGGAATTAACAGTAAGCTATGGGCATCGGGGCAAATTTTTTCGATTGCACTCATCATGGCTTGGATACATAACGGTGTAAAATCTGGGTTTAAATTATTAAATCCACCCGGAAATAAATTGGTATCGACCGGTGCCAGTTTGAATCCACTATTACGCAAATCGACTGAGCAATAAAAAGGGACGGCATGATTGCGCCATTTTCTTCTTAACCAATGCTCAATATCCGGCATTGCGCCAATAATCCGGCTTTCGAGATCAAGAATAGGACCGCTCAATGCGGTAGAAAGGTGGGGTACTGGCATTTTTATTCGAAGTATTAAATTGCAGTAATTATAGCATCATGTGAAGAATTGATTGTAAACGCTCTAATCATTCAGTATTGTTCATTGGCCATTATTCTCTTTATTTATAGTTTGTTATGACTGATCCTCTTCAGCCGGTACTCATTTTATTAACTACTGCGGTATTAGCCGTAGTGGTATTTCGCTCATTGCGACTTCCACCCATGCTGGGTTATTTATTAGCGGGCGTCATCATCGGGCCGCATGCGCTGGGTCTAATTGCGGACGATGCGGAAACACGCCATTTGGCAGAATTTGGTGTGGTTTTTTTGATGTTTAGCATAGGTCTAGAGTTTAGCTTACCGAAACTGATCGCCATGAAACGACTGGTATTTGGTTTTGGCACCTTGCAAGTCTTTTGCAGTATCTTAATTGTAATGGGAGTGGCTTGGTTCATTGATTTGAATTGGAGCATTGGCTTTGTGTTGGGTGGTGCATTGGCTATGTCATCGACTGCAATCGTCATCAAATTACTGGCTGAGCGCTTGGAACTCAATTCTGAACACGGCCGACAAATTATTGGTGTTTTGTTGTTTCAAGATTTGATGGTCATTCCGCTGCTCATCATCGTTCCTGCCTTGGGTTCTGGGTTTGATTTCGAAAGTGAAACTGATGATCTCATTATCACCCTTGCCAAAATTGCAGTTGTGCTGGTAATTATTCTTTTCCTAGGACAAAAGTTAATGCGTCCCTGGCTCCACATTGTGGCGCAGCAACGATCATCCGAATTATTTGTACTCAATGTATTGTTGATTACGCTCGGTCTAGCCTGGATTACTCAAATATCCGGATTATCACTAGCACTGGGCGCCTTTCTTGCAGGTATGTTGATCTCAGAAACTGAATATCGATATCAAGTCGAAGAAGACATAAAACCATTCCGCGACGTGTTATTAGGCCTGTTTTTTGTCACCATTGGAATGTTACTGGATGTACAAGTGGTCATTGAAAATTTTCTTTGGGTGTTCTTGATCTTAGTAACCATTGTTATCTTTAAAACCGGCGTGATAATCGGACTATCACGTTTGTTTGGCGCGAACCTCAGCGTAGCATTTCGTACTGGTATGAGTTTGGCGCAAGCCGGTGAGTTTGGTTTTGTGTTACTAGCACAAGCCAGTACTTTGGGAGTCATCGATAACACCGTTTTACAACCGGTTCTTGCGGCGATGGTGTTGTCATTATTTATTGCTCCATTCTTGATCGAATACAGCGAAGTGATTATTCGACGCTCATACAATTCAGATTGGATGCAAAAAGCGATGCAGATCACTTCAATTGCGGCACAAACCATGTCACAAAAAGATCACGTCATTATCTGCGGCTATGGACGAAGTGGTCAAAGCGTCGCTAAAGTTCTGGAACTAGAATCAGTTAATTTTATTGCATTGGATCTCGATCCCAAAAGAATTAATGAAGCGAGAACAGCGGGTGAATCGGTTGTTTATGGCGATGCGGCAAAACGTGAAGTTTTGATTGCCGCGGGATTAATGCGCGCTAAAGTACTGGTCGTGAGCTACCACAATATCGCTTCTACTTTAAAAATTCTCAAACATGTTCAAGAATTGCGACCTGAATTATCTGTAGTCGCCAAAGTTCATGATGAATCGGATGTAGATATCTTAAAAAAAGCCGGTGTAACGGAAGTGGTTGCAGAAATTATGGAAGGAAGTCTCATGCTAGCATCGCAGGCATTGATGTTTGTCAATGTGTCCACGGGCAGAATATTGCGCCGCATTCGTAGTATTCGCGAGCAACGTTATAATCTATTGAGGGGCTTCTATCACGGCGTTTCTGACGAAACCGATGAAACAAATGAAAATCTTTTCCCTCATTTGCATTTACATACGATTACTATCCTACCTGGTGCCGCAGCCATTAACAAAACGCTATCCGAAATTAATTTAGACACGTTGACGGTTGAGGTCATAGCCGTGCGCAAACGAAATATTCGAGGATTGTTACCCAGCATAGAAACCAAACTCGAAGCAGGAGATGTGATTGTGCTCAAAGGAACACAAGAAAATCTCGCTGCGGCAGAAATTAAATTGATACAAGGATAAAAGCAAATAAATCCGTGACAAAAAGAATGTCACTAACGTTAATAAGGCTTTTGATTACTGAGTGTTATGCTCAGGAAAGCATGGACAGTTTTTCTTAGAACGTGTATAGTCCACGTTCCGCCCTTGCTCTTTAGCAGAAGGGCAGATGTTGGTGTAATCAATTCAAGTTACTGAATGTTACATGAGCAGGAGGTTAGATAGGCGCAAAATTAAAATAAGCGCAAAGTTCATCTTTTATGGAGGGAGATATGATTAAAGCAGTTCAAGCAGTATTAGGATTGGGATTGCTGTGTTTTGCTGCATCACAAGCCGCTGTAGCAGCACCAGACTATGCCAAATTACCACGTATCAAACAAGAATTGGTGGCTCCACCAAATGCACCTAAGCACGATCAAGCAGTTTCTGGTGGTCCAAGAATTGTTGAAGTGCGGATGGAAACTCAAGAGAAATTGATTGAAGTTGCTCCTGGCGCAAAAGTTTGGGCATTGACTTTTAACGGTAGCGTTCCAGGTCCGCTCATCGTTGTTCACGAAGGTGACTATTTAGAATTAACCTTGTCAAATCCAAAAACAAGCACATTGGCACATAACGTCGATTTTCATGCAGCAACAGGTGCATTAGGTGCTGCAGGCTTGACTTTAGTACAACCAGGTGAAGAAGTTGTAGTACGTTGGAAAGCAGTTAAACCAGGCGTATTTGTATATCACTGCGCACCAGGTGGAACAATGATTCCTTTCCACGTAATTTCTGGCATGAATGGCGCAATCATGGTATTGCCACGCGATGGTCTAAAAGATTCCAAAGGCAAACCATACAAATATGACAAAGCATTCTACATTGGCGAACAAGATTTTTACTTGCCAAAAGATGATAAAGGCGCCTTTAAATCTTACGGATCACCTGCTGAAGGTATGGCAGACATGTTGGAAACAGCTAAAGGGCTTATTCCATCTCACGTAGTATTCAACGGTAAAGTAGGTGCGATTACCGGTGATAACGCTTTGAAAGCAAAAGTAGGTGAGAAAGTTCTGTTTGTTCATTCACAAGCAAATCGTCCTTCCTATCCGCATTTGATCGGTGGTCATGCTGATCTCTACTGGGTAGGCGGTTCATTTAGCGACGTTCCTTTAACCAGCCAAGAAACTTGGTTTGTTCCTGCTGGATCAGCCGTTGCAGCAGCTTATGAATTCAAACAACCTGGTTTGTACGTTTACTTGAGTCATAACCTCATTGAAGCCGTATTGTTAGGTGCTGCATTGCACATGAACGTTGAAGGCAAATGGGACGATGATTTGATGACCCAATTGAAAAAACCAGCAAGCTTTGATGCAAAAGCTGCAATGGATCACTAAGATTCATACGTAGTAAAGAACAAGAATTAGTTGTAATTTGCGATTCAAAGAAGGCCTCAACCAGTATTGGTTGAGGCCTTCTTCATTTTTTTTAGATAGTTTTATTCCATTGGCTTACCACATTTAAATGACGATTAGTTCACACATTCGTGTAGTTCCTCATTATCCACGTAACGGAATCATGTTTCGTGATATCACTACTTTATTGAAAGATGGCAGCGCATTTCACAACGCTATTGATCAAATTGTAAAACGTTATCGGGATGTGCCCATTGATAAAGTAGCAGGTATTGAATCACGCGGGTTTATCATCGGCGCCCCCGTCGCCATTCAATTGCAAAAAGGATTTATTCCTATCCGCAAACAAAACAAACTGCCGGCTGAAACGATCGGAAGGGATTATCAATTGGAATATGGTAGTGACCGAATTGAAATTCATGTCGATGCAATTCAACCCGGTGAGCGTATCCTGTTGGTAGATGATCTAATTGCAACCGGAGGAACTGCTGAAGCGGCGGTCGGGCTCATCCAAGACATAGGTGGTGCTGTAGTTGAGTGCTGTTTTGTAATTGATCTTCCGGATGTCGGTGGCAGCTCTCGTTTGACGAATATGGGTTGTAAAGTATTTTCCTTATGCATGTTTTCAGGAGAATGAAGAAGATTACATCTCCTTTCCAAAGAGCAAGGTTTTATATATTTCTTACTTCATAAAACGAATGACTCTCAATAAATAGCAAGTTGCATCAAGAAAATTGAGTTTTATATTTGCACAGCAAGCAAAATGAAATTTGCTTCATTTACTTGTGATCATAAGCACAGCAAGATACCGTATGTCGTAGTGGCAATTTATGAATAAAATCTTTGAGGAGCAAACTACATTTCGAAGAAAAAATGGCCATATAACTTCCGAGATGGAAATTACTGATTATGAGTTAGATAACTCCACTAGTCATAGTAGGCTAGAAATACCAATAAAAATCTTTTGCAAGAATCTTTAATATTTTATAGGAACCCAATTCAAAACGCCCCCAGTCTCCAGGACTGTCGTGACATGTCTTATTTTATTTAATTTGAGCAAAGAAGAAAAATAAGATATGCTTGGGTCAAGCGGTGGCTATTTACAACAAAAATAGGGAGTTGTAAATTGCATGACATCGTAAATACTTTTTTATAAGTTTCTATTTTCTTGTTAAGAACTTATACATAGAGATATCAGAATACTTAGGCTTATACAAAATGCATAGTAATAAGTAATTAATAAAGAAAGCTATTCCCATCCAAATGTCATCATTCAAGCTTACATTCATGTTGAAGTGCTTAACATGAATAAAAAATGCAAGCGTCACAATTGACAAAGAAATAAGCGAATAAAGCAAATATTTAGTTTCAGACATAATTCACCTCATAAGATTTTAAAAACAACGTTTACAAATAAAAATTATTGGTTGATTCTGACCAACATTACTGAACAATCAACCTTTTTAACCAACTCTTCTGCAACTGAACCCAAAAAGAAACGATCGAGACCTTTTTTGTTTGAAGTTCCAGCCACCAGTAAATCTGCCTCCCAATCAATAGCCGACGATGCTATAGCCATAGTGATGCCATTTAGCCCGTAAGTGCTATCTGCCGTAATGAGTTGTGTCTCAATTGTTAAATCAGTGATGCTTGCTTTTGCTTTTTCTAATAACTGAACACCATGATCTTTTTTTGATTCATCATCCTCACTAATACAATGAGCAAGACAGAGTGATGCGTTAAAAATTTTTGCTATCTTTGTAGCTACCGATAATGCTTGTTTAGAAAACTCACTATCATCAATAGCGATATAAACTTTTTTGTACATGATTATTTAATAATCTCTCGTATCAGGTTTAGTAATAAAAACTTTTTTATGAAGCTTTACTACTAAACCTTTCTAAATTATTTAGTTACTGCAAATTTGAATTGTCGCTTTTTAAACTGCGGAAATAACGCTTGATAACTTCTTTTCCAGGTATTTGATCATGATTTGTGTAAACCAAATAATGAATTAAACCGTGTATGATCATGGCTACCAAAAGCCCTTCAAAAATACCCACTTTAAATACCAATCCAGCAGTCATCACAGCCAAAATCAAGGCATAGCTCCCGTAATGAGTAACATGAATTAATCCTGCGATCATCTTGTAGCCAGTGAAAAGCATAATTGCCGCTAACGCAAACTTAGGCAGATAATCAAGATATTGAACATTAAAAGTGAAAAATGTAACAACACATCCGATGATTAAAACTGAGAACTTGGTCATTGCGCCGGCTAATTTATTCGTCGTGCTTTTTGCCAATCCATCAAGGTTAGTCATTCCATGGAAAAAACTTGATCCAAGATTTGCAATCCAAATTGCGAGTAAACTGTTATTGCTATTTGTTTTTCGTTTTAGCGGATCAATTTTCTCGATTGCCGCATTACTCATCACTTGTTCGATAACATCAACAATCGCAAGCATTGCGCAAAATAAAACCATGTACACCATCATCATCAAAGTGACATTTTCTGAAGGGAGCGGTAATTTCAAATGAAGATCGATATCTTCTACCGAAATCATCGGCACGTTAACAAATTGCGCTAAAATCGCACCACCAATAATCAGTGCAAAGTAAGGTATTGCCGGTTGCTTATCTTTGAATTTTGAAAAAAGAAATAAAAACAGCGCAACACCTGTTGCAGAGATTCCCACCATTTGAATTCTTGCCTCATTCCAGAAATTCTCTGTCACCATCTCAGCAGGAATTTCGTAAGTGAATTCTGAAAACTTAAGAAATATCTTCAAACCAACACCTGCCAGCAAGCCTTCCACTAGGTAGACAGGAACGGCTACAAGTAGATATTTTTGCCAATTAAACTTCCAAATAACAGCTTGCATAATTGCAGTTAAAAACACACAAAACGCCATATTCTCCCAACCGAATGAAGCCACACCCAGCGCCAATACTGGAGCCAATCCAGCCGCGATACCCGGTGATCCAATATAATTTCCGGGTTTAAACCATGCATTGATCCACCCAATAAAAGAAGCAAAAGCAACGGTCGCCAATCCTACTTTAATAGGGTAATCAGACATGATAGCGATTCCGATCGTAAGCGGAATCGCCATTGCGCCTGTTATTAAACCTGCCGCAGTATCACGAAAAAAATACTGTGCTTGAAATGCTGCATTCCCAACTTCTGTTCCAGAAGCTTTTCCTGCTTCTGAATTACTTGCTGAGGAATCCTTATCAATATGAGTTGCCATAAAAGTAATTTCCTTTGTGAATATACAATTCATTGATTATAAAAACAATTAATGAATTTATAGAGTCAATGAAAAAATTTCAAAATACCTTGTTTCAATAAAAACGTTTTCTTAATAGCCAACGCCATATTAATCCTGCATCCAATTAGATGTATATTGGATAAAGTATTATTGTTTATAGGGGTAATTACTAAATTGGATAAACGTGAGGACTAAGGTTTCTAGGTTTTTTACTTACTCATATCTAAGTTTTTTACTTAGGTACTTTTAAGTTATTTTATTAGAGGAAATTAGAAAAAAATTAACCTCCACCCAAGCTAAAAGCATTGGGTTTACAGTTAATTAGTTGTTAAATAAGATTTTTTATTATATTTTTATATTTAAATTAAATTAGATTAAAAGTAATTCTTTAAAAAATTAGAGCCTATTTTCCCTCAGTAGGAATTTTTAATTTTGTCGTAAATTGGAAAACATGATTTAAACAAAACTTAACCAAATAAGTTAAGTACAAGATTAATAAAACGTCCGACAATTTCCAATCGATATCCCACTGATAAGAAACAGAAAAGAATTCAGAAAATAGAAAAATAAAAAAAATAAACGGAGGTATAAAATGAACGTAATAGTGCTTCACAAACTTCTCCTTAAATTGGCTATTAAGAAAAATTTTCATTATTCACAAAAAAATAACATTTACTTCACAGAAAAATAACATTTTCTTCACAAAAAAACCACATCTTTTTAAGTTTTTTTAGTAAAAAATATGCTAAGTGTATTGTAATCAATAAATTTATTTCTTTCCATATTCGATAAAAAATATATTGTGCCGTAACAAAATCCCACGCATGAAAAAAGAAGAGTAATTTCTTCAATTACGCGCGTAAGACCGCTGAGTAGACTGAAACTTGTTATCGACGTTTTTAGTTTTAACAATGAGAGTCAAGCTCTATTACATTTGCTGTGTGTTGATAACATCCACTAAAGAACTAGTAATTAGGCGCTTATACTTCCTACGTCTACACAGCTCAAAGTACTTATCTTGGAGAATAATAACAAATGTGATTGTTTTGATTAGGGGTAGTTACCACATAGCTGCAAAAACCGCCATCTTCGTTAAAATAAATTTTCTACAGCAAAAAAAACCATAAGCAGTCCTTGCTAAAAACAACTATCAATTAAATGAATCTAATGATAGCA